>OLIJ01000045.1_pt1 | contig 130855 bp, 115 predicted proteins | sample 1609731 | NCBI WGS metagenome assembly OLIJ01 (sample SAMEA4350159, study PRJEB24818) | metagenome | biome: human; feature: gut; material: faeces | place: Denmark | collected 2013-09
AAGCGTTACGATATCTAGCCACTGCCTCATACAGTACCCTAGTTTATAATTTTATTGTCAGCCTAAAAACGTCCGCTATTTGGCAGCCAAGCTGCCTGCCAGAACTGTACCGGTCGGCTATGAGCGAGAAGCGGAAGTTCACTTTAAAGGTAACCTAATCCGCATGCCAAAGACTCCTTAAGGAAATTCGTGCGGATATCAGGCACATCTGTGATTCGAAATTAATGCCTGAAATTCATATTTTGATTAAATTGAACATTTAAGATTCATAAATGTCGTATATATAGTGACGGGAATGGATGTAGATAATTTCTGCTCGCAGTAGTATTTAGCGCTTCAATTAATGCAACATATAGCTTAGTCGTTTTACCTCGCACGAAGCCATGAGTGTAAACTGGCCCATACCCAGGCGCTAAACTCATGGTTTTATGATTGCCATCTAATATCTGTATTTTTGTAAAAAAACAGTTTTTATCGCAAAATAAACTTAGCTCATCGTGACCGAAAGTTATCACTTTGAAATCGGCATCAAATGGATAGTGCTGTTCTTGAATCTCGAATAATGATTTTTTAAACAGCGAAATTGTACGGTATAGATGTATCATTTCTATGGAAACATAAGCACTCATTTTATTTGCCATGTACCCTCCCCCGGGAGACATAATTGCAATGTCATCACTAAGGGCCGTAATCACATTGGCACCGTTACTTCGCAAGGCATTTCGCTCTTCTGGGGATAGTGTCTGCCCTGTCACACCTCTAACTCGACACTGTTCAAGGAGATGTGGCCACTCATCGTATAAGGACTTGAGCAGCTGTTCATCTGAATAGATGAATTGTTTTTCTTCACTGTTATGACCGAACACTCCTAATAAATAAATGTCGTCCTGATCAACCTTTGCAAAAATAGTATTGCCAGTTCTTTCAATGTAGCGCTTATGCTTTCCAGTCTTTTGAGTTGTTTCACCAAGATGGAAATGATGTAAGCCGAAATCATTCAAAAAATCATCATTGAAATTAGCTCTTTCCAAATGATGACTTTGATAGCCGTTAATATTGCTCCCACATTGCATTTTATTAATGAGCAAAGCAAAGCCATTTCTGTTTTTTTCCGGAACAATCAAGGTGCTGTGAAAATACACATTCCTTTTACGGGGTTCAATAAGCCTTTTATTCATGTTCAAAAGGAGAGGTAAGTAGCCGTTAGTAGTTTCTTTAGGAACTCTGAAACCTGCATTAACAAGTTGCTGTTTGCAGATGTCTTCAATTGAACCATACAGACTGATGCAAATATTATTGATCATTGAATGCCTCTTTCCACCTATAGACAACATGTACTGCTTTTACATTCTTCAGTCAAAATTATCAGGTAATCTCTCGATAAAATCATTCATGATTTTTACTCGGTAAGCCTAATTATTGTGCATGTTAATCTGGTCATTTCCAAATCATTAATGTCTGCTCCTGGCACAAAGGCGACTATCAGATTAGATTTCGCTTGGTTTAACAAGAGGGGCTGGAGCTTATTCCTGTGGCTTACAATTTATAATACTGAGGGTTACAGCATATCAATGGTGTTACTAGATCAGTTTTATTGCTGGGTTGAGATTCGGTTTATTCATGGTCTTATTTCACTACTGGAGAAGGCGGGTGAACACGCTGACTGAACTGGAACAGCCTTCGCTAAGCGCTCGTGACGGCCAATAAACAGGATGAGTTGTAATAACAGCTGTACTTGTCTGCAATATTGGCTTTGTCTGTCCAATTGGCTCTCATATCTTCAGTGGTACGGTGATCTACCATGCCACTCAAATTTTGCTCTGGTGGCACTCTATTCAACCATGTTGGTAGGGTAGCTTGTAGCATCGTGGAGTTATCTCTTTACAAAGGACATTTTGAGGTGTCCTTTGTGCAGAAATAATTTGGCGCGAGTGTTTACTGTAAAGTGACTAATTCACATCATAATATTGTGTATATATTTGTTTTTTTCAACGATATCAGAGCGCATGCGTATATCGATTTTAGGATCTGCCTTTGTGGGGCGTCCCATTTTTTTCTTTTTCTTCAGCTCACTAAAAGAAACAAGCTTGATGTTTGGATCTTCAAGCAGCTTCGCGTCAGGATCGGTAGCAACGGCTTTTCTGATCTCTTTGTCTTCCTCTGGGGTTGGAAGAATAGTACCAGGCTTAAGAGTTGGCATATCTTTGCACCTCATCATACTGAGTTGTAGAATTATTTTACCCTACTGCTAAAAAATATAAATAGCGGTTTAGCTAATTGTTTCTAAGGTATATTATCTTGCAATATATTTATTTAAGTGATGATTTCACTGTTAGGACTGTTATATTAAAAAACTTGCATGCATTTAACTTCTGGTTAAATTATTAGTTTATTAAACTATATAATATTTTAATTTGTATTGTGGGATGTATTTAGTATCGGAAGTTTACCGAGTTATTATCATCTTTTGGGATCCTTATAGAAGGTTAGTAACTAATTTATATTGTTATTAACCATTAGTTGGTTAGTCAAGGTAAGGCCAATAGCCAAAACGTCGTTATGTACCTGTGATAAAACCAGCACCAAGCCAAAATCCTTCCCCCACATTTCCCCCACTTAACTGATCCCCACTTGTTCCCCCACCTGGGTTTTGGCTCGGTGCTCTCAGCCCAGTCATGGCGCGGGTTTGCTCTCTTTCCCCCATTTAGTGTGTATAGGTAAGTGGGAAGTGGGGGATTCGAGGCTAAATTTATTAAAAATTCGATGTTCCCCCACTTGGTTCCCACTTTATCCCCCGGTTAGTTTCTTGCTGTATTGCTTAATGAATTGGGGCAGATGTTCTCCCCGTCAATATGAATCAACCCATCAATTTCCAGTTTGTCGAGCCAGCGGGTAAATTTCTTCGCAACATCAAAACCCATACCGCGCATATCATCCCTCACCAGTGATTTTGTACAGGCCTCGCCACTGGTGGTACGGGAGCGGATAGACTGCCACAGCGCGATATGATTGGCCGTCAGGCGCTGAATACCCGCTAGTTCGGCCTCGTAGGGTGAGTCTTCATCGCTGACTTCACGCCCTCGATCGCACAACACCAATGAGTTAACTTCTTCGCCATCGTTATCGATATACAGATTGAGCGGCGAGAGGTCATAGGCCCGTGTGCTGGGTTCTTCTGAATCTTTCATTTTGGTGCAACTCAGCACCAGTGCGCCGCCTTCGCCCTCACGACGCACATTGAATTCGACATCTAACGCCGCACGAAAGGCGCTGGAGCCGCGCGCGCCTTTATCCAAATCTTTGCCGGAATGATGGATTACCAGCACCGTCGCGCCGGTTTCTGCCTTGATAAAATCGCAGCCTTGAATAAACGCACCCATATCTTTGGCTGCGTTCTCGTCGGAGCCACCAAAGCAGCGGGCCAGCGTATCCAGCACAATCAGGCGCACCGGTGAGCCGGTTTGTGCGGTGACGTCCTGAGCGGCTTTAATCACCTGTTCGACGCTCTCCGGGCTGGCGGGAAAGACCGGGCAGTCAATGCGGTATAACGATTCAATCGGTGTGCCGTCGTTAAACTCCATTTCCCATGCACGAATACGGCGTGGTACGCCAATGCCGCCTTCGCCAACGATATAGACCACCGAGCCTTGCGTCACACGCCGCGAAGCCCACGGCTTGCCGGTGGCGATATGGCATGCCCATGAGACAGCCAGAAAGGATTTATATGAGCCGCTGGGGCCATAAATACTGGCCAGCGTATTGCTCGGCAAATGGCCCTTGATATTGTAATCCTGCGGGGTGTTATAACCGTCGGAACCTTTGCGCAACGGTAGGTTGGTAGCAAATTGCACCGGTTCATTGTCAATCAAAGTGAGCGGCATTTTCATATCCATTCCTTGGGATTGTAGAGTTGGCGGAAAAACTCGATACGGGCGGTGTCCGTTCCGACCTGTTGGCGATAATCATCCCAGTCAGCCTTATCGCCGGTAGGGGGCAGGGTCACCAGCCCATTGACTGCGAGTGCGGCGAGTTCCGCCAGTTGTTTGCCGGGATTGTGGTCAGAGTCTGTTACGTCGTTATCCGCCGCGAGAATAATCTGCGCATCGGGATAACGTTCACGTAATGCCACTGCAACATGGGTCAGATTAATGGCCGAGATAGCGGCCACCACCGTGGCGGCAACAAATCGTGATATGACCAGACCGGTGGCAAAACCTTCAGTAATGATGATTGTTTGTGACAGGGCATGATGGGTGATGGGGATAAATGATGATTTAATCCGCGAGCCGGGCAGTAAGCGTTTTTCTCCCCCAGGGTTGATTAACAGCGCACCGGTAGTTTTGTCGCTCAAATCTACCAATGGCAGCACCATGCTGCCCGCATTAAAATGCACCCCGCTAATATTTTTAGCGCTGTTGGCGGGCATTAAAAATCCCCGATAAGCTAGTTTCTTATGCAAAAGGTAATCACTGGTTCCCTTAGTGCAGGTTGCCAGCAGGGCGGTGACTCTTTGTATGATGTCGGTGTGTGGGAGCGGTTCAGTTCTTTCTTTGGCGGGCGGTGTTGGGGTTAAGTCTGTTAAGCGGGAGATTTCTCTGGCGGCCTGAATCAAATCACATTGTCGTACCAGAGTGACCAGATCCAGACCATCGCCATGGCCGCAATAGTTGCAGAACCACGTTCCTCGCCCTTTTTTATCATCAAAACGGAAACGGTCTTTACCTCCGCAGACCGGGCAAGGGCCATGTTTGTTGATGCCGGGTATCGGGATGGCTAACGAAGACAGTATGCTGCCCCAATGGTGTTGTGATGCACGCACGATGTTGGAAACAAACCTACTCATGGTTAGCCTCCTCTGCATGCGGTGCTTCATCAAGCATCAGTTGCAGCAAATCCAGCCGTTCAGCCAGAATAAACAGCAGCAGTTCTTTGGCCGTCAGGTCGGTAATTTCGAGTATTGCCCGTACCAGTGCATGACAGTGGTCGACAATTTCTTCAAGCGTGAGTGGGGGAGAGTCAAGCATAGCGCACCCCCGGATGGGTACGAACGTATTGCGGGTACAGACAGTGAAGGGTAGTAGCCATTGGGCCGCCTCCAAGAAGTAGTTGTAATGACTACCACCAGAGACGCTAATCCCTTGGGTGGTAGCCCAGACGGAGTTAGCGTTACCGGACTTCTTGGAAACCGGCGCTCCTTTCGGAGCCCCCGCCTGGGCCACCATTGACGGGTGCGCGCAAGCCATACCTATAAAAAACCATGTCTGAATGACGAGGCTAGGTATCAAGAAGATTTTCGGAACGCTAATTCCGGCTACGGATTTTGCCGCAGCGCCGAGATTATACTGCAAAGCGCCCGCCAGAAAAAAATAAAAAATCATTAGTCGCGACCCTCCTCGCGTTGGTTGAGTCTGATAATGACCCATTCGTCGACTTCGCTTTCAACCCAGGCAACTGAACGCGGCCCTAACTTTATTGGGCGGGGGAATTGGTTGAGGCTAATCAAATGATAAATTGATGATTTCTTCAGTCGTATTTTCTCAATCACTTCAGGTAAGCGGATCAAATTAATATCTGACATGGTTACGTCTCCTTGCGGGTATAAACGCGTTCAACATAGCGGCCACGGCCATCACCATGACCCAGATCCATTGAGGTCAATGCTCTGGCTTCAATGCGGGTAAATCCTGCGGCGAGGTAATAACTGATAGCCTCTTGCGCCCAGGCATAGCGCAGACTGTGGGGGGAGTAGTGTCCGGTTAGCCCCAGGCGGGTGGTATGGGATCGCCAGAAATTCATGGCAGTTTTCAGGTTAGGTTTATCAATGAGTTTGCCGCCGCGTGTTTCTGCAACCTGTTGTGCTTCTTTGATGGCCAGTTTCACCGCTTCACGATCCAAAATACGGGTTTCGCGTGAGCGGCCGCCCTTAGTGCCAAACACCACGGTTAATGTAGCGTGGTTCTGCTCAAGCTCCTTTTGCCATGTTTTCAGCGAGTTGGCACATTGCACCGCCTCTTGTGAACGCAACCCCAGCAAGCGGGCCAGTTGCAGGGCGCAGGCGAATCCTTTGTCCTGCTGTTGGGCAGTGCGCAGGGCGGTTTGATAGACCTTCTCAGGGATGGCGAATTTGCTGCCGGCGCGGCTGGCTCCCCCTAATCCCAATGCTTTGTTGGTCAAGCGCTCCGACAAAACGATTTTATCCCGGCCAGCGGATCGGAAAACGGTACGCAATGCCGCCATTTCGTTATGGAGAGAACGGCTGGCGATCCCCTGTGAAACACGGTCAGCAATATAACTTTCAACATGCTTTGCTTTTAGGTGTTTAACATCACGCACCTGAATATTGAGGGCCAGTAAATGTCGGCTAAATCTGTCCATAATTCGAATACGGTCATGAACGGTTTTATGGCTCCCCCCAGCTTGCTTAGCCAGTATTTTCATCTCACGGCTTAACTTACTCATAGCGAACTTCTCCCAAACAATGTCAACGAGCTGCATTTCTCTGGCGCATGGGGAATGGCAGGTTATCTGCCTTGAACGATACCTGTGCGCCAGAGCGGGCAGCAGTTGAGGTATTGCGGGGTATAGGTGATGCACTCGGTGCAGCCTCCTGCGATTGCAGGTCATCCCCTCAGGCTGTGGGCCTGCCTCGGTATCGGTTCAAACTCCGGTAAAAGTGGTCGATCTGACGTGTTGAAGCGGTGTCAGATGCATGACGCGTTGGTGAAGTCGCTTATCTCAACGGCTGAGGCGGGGTTGTGCTGTGGCGTCACTTTCACACGTAAAAGTGACGCCACGAGCCACACGCAGCAAAGCCAGCGCTTGCAGATGCCTTGCGGCATAGCAGAGCGCAGCCAGCGGCGTTTAATACGCACCAGAAATTGAGGTATAAGGAGTTTTTAGATGTAGTGATGCAATCTTGCGTTAAGTGTGCAGATAACAGCGTTGTCACTGATAGAGCTACGGTTTGGAAGGCCATTGCTCTACGGAGGCGAGTTATTCGCTTGGTTGATAACCCATGACAGTATTCTCGACAGGCAATACCGGTTGGTCAGGAAATGCTCTTTATTAGCCATTTCGTTAGTAGAAGTAAGCCCTAATCACCAACATGGGTGACAACCATTCTCAAGGGTTGACGGATGTGACGGTATAACGTTTTTCTAAAGCTTAGGCAGCATGTTGTGGTCGCTCGAAAGCGTCAGTCTCAGACCACACTCCATTCCATATGACTTTGGCTTTATGACCACCCGAAGGCGTTTCTCTCAGGTCATTGGTATCATCCTGATACTGGAAACATTGGCGACTGTCATCGACAGCGAGTTTACATGGGGGAAATTACGGCAAGAATGAGATAGCTGCAAGTTATTGGAAGCTGTAATAAGGAAAGGTAATGAAGAGGGGCGGGGCGCTATATTGCTTTGGTTGCAAAATGTATCTTGAGAGCCCCAAAGTAGAACTATTTTGGCCAGACAATGCAGCATGCACTGTCGCAGAATCAATTTTTAGAATGTGTATTGCAAAATAATACCTGTAAGTGATGCGATCACAAACGATATGGCGCAAAGAAATGACAAGATATTCGAGAAAGGGACTTTATATTTCGATGACATCTACAACATTAGCCAAGAATCCTGATAAATAGGGAATTTCCAGGGGAGAGCCGCAGAACGCCAAGAGAGTTGTGGGGAATAGGAATAGTGTTTCTTGTGTGAAATAAGCTACCTATCTATAACCAAGAACCTACATTCCAATCAAGTCTGGTGACAAATCACTCACGCAGTATATAATGGATATAACCGATATCTCCATTTGCACGACGAGGTGAGTGATGCCGAGTAGAGTGAACACCGTGCGGCGTAAAGAATTTCCTTATGAAATTAAGACCCTGAGTGGGAACGAGCTGCATAACTTCAATACGCATGCTGATTCTGAGTATTTGGTCATTGATTTGGGGAATGTGAAAGGCCGTCATTCAGACTTTAATAAAACAATAGAGGTGGCGATGAGTGCGGCAATGAACGCAGTGCTGGCCTCTATGCCTGAACTTGCTCCGGTAGCGAAAAAGAGTAAAGCGGCAAGCCTCCCATCGGCTGTTAAGTCGGTTAACGAGGCTGTTGATGGGGCAGATAAGCAGGCTCGTGCAGCGCGTAACGCTCAGCGCCGTGAACAGCTTAATGCCAGGATACTTGCAGATTCCGTATGGCTGACCGCGCGTGAATTATCAGAAAAGGCAAATTTTAAAAATACTAACCCCAGTGCAGGGCCGAACCGCTGGAAGTCTGCTGGCCGGATTTTTGCACTTCAGCTTAATGGAAAAGACAAATACCCTGAATACGCATTAGATGAAGGGTTCCGCCCTATCCCAGTGGTTAAGCAAGTGATATCCCTGTTAGGTGAAAAGAAAACACCTTGGGGGTTAGCTATATGGTTTGGCTCTGAAAACAGTTGGTTAGGTGGGAAAAAACCAAAAGATGTGCTGGCAACTATGCCAAAGCAAGTTTTGCTAGCAGCACAGGCTGAAGCAGAGGGAGGGGCTCATGGCTGATTCAGACGACAAGGATAATGTTGTCAGAAAAGTACCTGTACCCAAGGCCGATTTACAAGTGAACTTCACCACCTGGATTGCTGGGAAGCTTATCTACCGGATACATTCGGCGGAGTTTACCGCTACTCAGTTCAATCCAGGCAAAGGAAATGCACGATTTAGTCCGATGGATAATGGTGTATCCACTCTATACGGTGGAGTGAGTACCAATGTTGCGGTAATGGAAACTATTTTTCATGACCTGCCCCCCGATTCTGCCGGTGCGCCATATGATTTAGGCAAGTTAAAGGGATTGGTGCATTCCGCAGTGAAACCCAGTGAAGATTTGCATCTTGTTGATCTCAATCCAAAGACATTACGAAAAATGGGCGTGAAAAGGGCCGATATTTTGGATTCATCGGCGGATCAATATGTGTTCACCCGTGAATACTCTGTAGCAATACATCAGGCTTATCCTGCTGCACAGGGCTTACAATGGTCTTCTAAACAGCATGGTGACACTGCTGTAATGCTTTTTGGCGACAGGGTAAGGTCAGAGCAACTTGGGGTTGATATTGAATCTGAAAGGGTGCTTGAGTCAGAAACGGTGATGGACGTGATAGAACAAGAGGCTGATCAACTTGGTGTGGTACTTATTGAGCCGCAGGGTGGTAACGAGCCAGGTAAAATATAACACGTCAGATCCTTTCGTTGGCCTCAAAAATCCCAATGCTGAAAAGACACAAAACTCTCAAGGGGTCAAAAACGTGATCTACCACATTTTAAAGTTTAAAAATAAACTTATCTTACAAAGAGTTGTGTTTATTTTTCGAGTCCGGCCTTCACACCATTAGTATGAAAATCAAGTCACCGTAGGGGGCCACTTTTCCATTCTGGTATTTTTACGTCCATTACCAGCTATCACCACTGGGGGGCAAAATAGGGGTCAGCTCGGTTCGGAAAATTTGTGCCCCCCAAATATGCGCCAGATATAGGTGGTAGGGTCAATCTGGTGATGAGTTTTCAATTGATTTTTCCACACCATCTTGTGTCCAAAGATTTACAGCAAAATCGAACACATCTATAAAATCCATATTCAAGCTCCCCCAAAAATATAAGTAAAATTAGCCTATTTAGCTGCAATCTTTTTTCCCCACCAAATCATCAATTCTTTTCGATGTTCAATATATGTTGAACGATTATACGCGCGTCTAACTTCATTCTTATCACTATGCGCTAGCGCAGCCTCAATCACATCAGCATTAAATCCAGCTTCATTCATGGCTGTACTGGCGATAGAACGTAAACCGTGAGCAACGAGCTTCCCTCCATAACCAATACGTTTCAATGCGGCATTGGCTGTCTGGCTATTCATTGGCTTACGCGGGTCATTACGGCTAGGGAATACATACTGACGATTGCCACTGATTGGACGCATGATTTCGAGTATTTCTAGTGCTTGATCTGACAGCGGAACGATATGATCGCGCTTTGCCTTCATACGTTCTGCCGGTATACACCACTGCTTATTCTCAATATCGATCTCTGACCAGGCTGTTGCTGACGCCTCCGCAGGACGTATCAGTGTCAATAATTGCCATTCAAGCAAGCAGCGGGTTGGTATCGAGAGATTACTCATGGCTATGGTGCGCATAAGTTTAGGCAATTCTTCGGGGCGTATGGTGGGCATATGCTGCTTTTTAGGCCTTTCAAAAGCATTGCCAATACCCGATGCAGGATTGGCATCAATCAAACCTACATTGACTGCATAGATCATTATCTCGTTAATACGTTGTACCAACCGCCGGACTGTTTCTAATGCTCCGCGTGCTTTGATGGGTTCTAATACCTGAATCAGGGCGCGAGCTTTGAGTTCTTGAACGGGGACATTCTCTATGCTGGGTAAGATGTCTTTTTCGATAGAACGCCAAATATCTTTCGCATGGGCGGCACTAACGTGGCTTTCTTTCAACTCGAACCATTTGCGGGCGACGTTTACGAAAATACTCTCTTCAGCTATCTGGAGTTTTTCGGCTTCCTCATCAGCTCTTGCTTGCGGATCAACCCCTCGCACTAACATTGCCAGTTTCTCTGTTCGTACCTCTCTGGCATCAGCCAAAGAGAGTGCAGGGTACGAACCGAGGCTTACCATTGTGCGTTTACTACTGTTGGGAAGTTGATAGCGGAAACGCCAGATTTTCTTGCCGGTAGTTTTGACTAACAAAAATAAGCCATCTCCATCATGGAGAGTTAGATCTTTGTCGGTGGCTTTTGCTTTTTGTACTTCGGTGTGGGTGAGGGGGCGTGTTGTCCTTGCCATGTATGGTTCTTCCCTTAATTGGTATACGTCCATTGGTATCTATCTTAGCGTATACCAATTGTCTCTGGCTTCAGGCGGATATCCTTGGACTACTACAGACACAAAAAAGCCCGCAAACCTAGGTGGGATGCGGGCTCTTCGTACTTCACCGGACTTATCTGGTAATAACCGGTTTAACATTTGGTGGAGCTGGGGGGATTTGAACCCCCGTCCGAAATTACTACGCCGTCGGCACTACATGCTTAGTCCAGTCATTACATTCGCCGGTTAGCTGCGGACGGACACGCCACTAACAAACTATCCTGATTGGGTTTAACGCTTTCACCCCAGGCAAGGTGTCCACGCGATCTCTTTTAGGTTTGACCTCTCTTGATCCCCGTCCTAAGAGCGGAGGCTAGGGAGAGAGGGAATCTTCAGTTTCTTAGGCTGATTAAGCTGCTAAAGCAGCAGATTCGTATTGCGAGTCGTTTGCAATTATTTTTTTTGCGGTTTTTTACGAGGCCTCCGCACCTCGGCATGCACCTTGGGTTTCGCGAATCCCGTCGAATCCAGAATCAGCCCCAAAGAACTTCGCTAGTATAACAGAACTATGTCCTGCTAAGCCAGTCACTTAACGATTTGCGTGCTTCATGATGCGCGCTTTGTCTAACTTCCACTCACGATCTTTGATGTCATCGCGCTTATCGTGGTCTTTTTTACCTTTGGCGACACCGATTTTAACTTTAACCCAAGCATTTTTCCAATATACGGAAAGGGCAACTACAGTAAATCCGTCGCGATTAACTTTACCAATCAACGAATCCAGTTCGCGTTTGTTTAGTAGCAGTTTACGGGTACGCATTGGCTCGCAGACAACATGTGTCGATGCCACGTTTAACGGTGTAATGGTGGCACCGAACAAGAATGCCTCACCGTTTCTAAAGGTTACGTAGCTATCACTAATGTTGGCTTTGCCAGCACGCAGAGATTTTACTTCCCAACCTTGCAATGAAAGGCCTGCCTCGAACTCTTCTTCAATGAAGTACTCATGGCGGGCACGTTTGTTTTGCGCAATGGTTGCGGAACCGGGTTTGTATGCTTTTTTCTTTGTCATAGTATTGATCATTATACTGTATGCGGAGGCGAATGAAATCCTTTCCCGCAGGATGCCTGTGCATTTTGTCTCATTTGTTGCAAGGAATGACTAGCAGATTTTTTGTCTGGCGGTGGATAAATGGTATTATCAGTGCGTTTTATGTCTCACAGGAAATGTTATGCCACAAATTAGCCGCTCTGCGTTGGTGCCATTTAGCGTAGAACAGATGTATCAACTGGTTAATGATGTTCGCTCTTATCCAGAGTTTTTACCGGGTTGTACTGGAAGTAGGGTACTTGACGCTACTGAAAATGAAATGACGGCTGCCGTCGATGTTGCTAAGGCCGGAATAAGCAAAACTTTCACGACACGCAATACACTCACTGATAACCAGAGTATTGATATGCAACTGGTTGATGGGCCGTTTCGTAAATTAATGGGGGGATGGCATTTTACCCCACTAAGTGCGGATGCTTGCAAGGTTGAATTGCACCTTGATTTTGAATTTACTAATAAGTTGATTGAGTTAGCTTTTGGTAAGATATTCAAAGAATTAGCCGGTAATATGGTGCAAGCGTTCACCCAGCGAGCGAAAGAGGTTTACAGTGTCTGATATTCGCGTTGAGGTAGTTTATGCTTTACCTGAACGCCAATATTTGCGTACCGTTTCTCTTGAGGCTGGAAGCACAGTTGAAGAGGCAATTAAAGCTTCAGGTTTGCTTGAGTTGCGCCCTGATATTGATCTCACAAAGAATAAAGTGGGGGTTTATAGTCGCCCGGTGAAGCTTGGCGATAAGCTTAATGATGGGGATCGAGTTGAGATATATCGTCCATTAATTGCAGATCCTAAAGAGCTACGTCGGCAGCGCGCTGAACAAGCAAAAAAATAAGGCACAATTTGCGCCTTATTTTTGTAGTAGCCCTGGACTGCGTTGAAGAAGAATGAGTACTGTCATGTTGCTGCATAAGCATTAATAGACTCTGAGCCTAAAAACCTAATCAGCATTCGCTCCCTCAATGTGTTCTGCAATCTTCGGTTAAATTAATTTCCTGATAACGTTGGATCATTTTTGATATCAGTCAGTACACCACTGCTATCGAAGGTCAACGTTAATGTTTGTTGTGTGACTTTCTCGTGACCAGGTTGCTGGCGGAATACGTAGAACCAGGTTTTAGTGCCGAACGGGTCCTGTAGCATTGGGGTGCCTAAGGTATATGCCACTTGTTGCTGGGTCATACCCTTATGAATTTTGGACGCGTCATTAGGTGATAAATAGTTACCCTGATTAATATCAGGCCGGTAGACCACCTTCTCCAGCGTTGAACAACCCGCAGTAAGCATTGCAAGCATCACAGCGGCGGCAGTCAGCATTTTACAGCGCATAGTAATCACATTCCTTTAGGGCGTAGGATGACGATGATAATAGACCTTGCAGCAGTTGGAAACCTTTACAGGGCACCTGTATGACCTCTGGAAAGGAAAAAAGTTAATCTTTTCTATGCTGCGAGCAATTCTTTTGCATTTGCCAAGGTGTTTTTCGTCACTTCACTACCGCCCAGAAGGCGCGCCAATTCTTGTAAACGGGCTTTTTTATCTAACCGATGCATATGAGTTTCAGTTTCATTGCCATCAGTTTGTTTACTCACAAAGAAATGTTGATGACCACAGCCTGCTACTTGCGGCAGGTGAGTGACACACATAACTTGAGTGGATTCACCCAATTGGCGTAACAGGCGACCCACTATGGCTGCTGTTGGCCCACTGATACCTACATCGACTTCATCAAAGATAAGTGCAGGCGTGTCCATTTTGCGCGCTGTAATAACTTGAATAGCCAATGCGATGCGAGAAAGCTCACCACCTGAGGCAACTTTAGCCAGCGGCTGTAGTGGTTGGCCGGGGTTTGTGGTAACACAAAATTCGACTCGGGTAGCCCCTTCAGCACTCAGGTGCTCAGGTTCAAACAGCGTTTCAATAGTGAATTTGCCATGTGGCATGGACAGTTCGCGCATGCTTTCGGTGATCAGCGCTGCCAATTCGTCAGCATAATGTTGGCGTTCTTCATGTAACCGCTTGGCGATAGCTAATGCATGCTGATAGTGAGTATTTACAGCATGGCTGAGCTGCTCGTGATCATTTTCTTGTTGTGAGAGCTGTTCTTGCTCATCCAATAGTTGTTGATGAAATTGTGGTAACTCTTCCGGTGTAACATGGTGTTTGCGAGCCAGATTTAATTGACGAGATAACCGCTGTTCCAGTTCATACAGACGATTCGGATCCATATCAAATTGTTCGGCATAGTGACGCAATTCATCACTAGCTTCACTGATTTGGATCGAGGCCTCTTCCAGCATATTCAGCAAATTATTAAATTGCTCATCCATTCCTGCCAGCTCTGTGAGTTGGTGCTTGGCTGAGTAGAGTTGGCTGAGAATATTATTCTGCTCATCATCAGACAGTAACTGTAGGGTTTGTTGGCTGAGTGATAACAACTGGCCACTGTTTGCCAGACGCTTATATTCGACATCAATTTGTTCATATTCCCCAGCTTGTGGGGCAAATGAGTTCAGTTCTTTTAACTGATATTGCAATAGCTCATGACGAGCATTACGTTCCAGTGATTGTTGCTGATGCAGCGCCAGAGCACGGCAGCTTTGGTGCCAGATTTGATAGGCTGCTTTCATTTCAGTGAGCAGGACAGATTGGTTTGCGTAAGCATCTAGCAATTGCTTTTGATGATCAGGTCTTAGCAATAGTTGATGGGCATGCTGGCCGTGGATTTGAATTAAATGCTGCCCCAGTTCCCGTAATTGGGACAATGGCACGGCTGTCCCATTAATAAACCCTCTTGAGCGGCCATCGGAGCCAATAGCACGCCGCAGCAAACACTCGTTGCTGTCATCCAGATGATTGTCTTCCAACCATTGTCTGGCTGATGGGGTGTCTGCTAATGAGAAACGAGCACAAATATCAGCGCGGGTTGCCCCCAAACGCACCATACTACCGTCTGAACGGCTGCCAAGGCATAACCCCAATGCATCTATGGCGATGGATTTACCCGCCCCCGTCTCACCAGTAATTGCTGTCATTCCAGGTTGAAAATCAATTTCTAGCTCACGTACAATAGCAAAGTTACTGATGGTTAATTGGGCCAGCATGGTAAATCTCCTGTACATAAACACATATCTGTATTTGAATACAGTATAGGCTGGTTTTATATACAGTAAAGTCCCTAATGCACTTTTTAGAATAATTTTTTTGACCAACCCAACTTTGTACTTAACGTATTGAAATAGCTGTAGTCCTTGGGGTGAATAAGATTGAGGTGGAAATCACTGCGCCGAATTAACACCTCTTCCCCTTCCTGAATCGGCAGTGCTATCTGACTGTCACAACTAATTTCCAGGTCACTGGTGATTTGGGAAAACTTAAGGCGGATGGTACTGCTACTATTAATAACCAGCGGGCGAGCAGTCAGAGTGTGCGGGAACATGGGAACCAAAACGATGGCATCCAGTGTTGGTGTTAATATAGGGCCACCCGCAGAGAGTGAATAAGCGGTAGAACCGGTAGGTGTGGCGATAATTAACCCATCAGAGCGCTGGGAGAAGGCGAAGCGATCATCAATATACACTTCGAATTCTATCATGTGGGCAACTTTACCCGGATGCAAAACCACTTCATTGATTGCTGTACTGATGCGGCTTTGCTGATTTGTTCGTGTGACTTGCGCTTCCAGCAAGAAACGTTGTTCGCTGAGATATTCGCCTTCCAGCACATCGGAAAGCTGTTGTTGAGCATTATCGGGGTCTAAATCGGTCAAAAAGCCCAGATTGCCTCGGTTGACACCGATCACTTTGATATCATAGCGGGCCAATACCCGAGCAGCACCCAGCATATTGCCATCACCGCCAACCACGACGGCTAAATCGGCTTGTTGGCCGATATCAGCCAAACTACCGGTAACGGCATCGGTTAAATTGAGATCCTTAGCAATCTGTTGTTCCACCATAACGTCATAACCTCTGGCGTTTAACCAATGGTAGAGCATTTCATGGGTGGCAAGTGCGGCCGGGTGCCGTGGGTGACCGACAATACCAATACAATTGAATCTTTTATTATTCATTGCCGTGATTTTCCTCAATGGGGTGTCTTTTACCCCACATTATGACCGGTTCCCTTGAATCCCCGGTTTTGATCCCCATAATAAGCCAAGTAGCGAGATTAATGCTAAAACGCGGAGATATCCATGAGTAGTAAAGAACAGAAAACACCAAACGAGCAAGTCTCGGAAGAAATGGAAAATGCAGCAGAGCAGCAAGTGGAAGCGACACAAGAGACGGGTGAAGGTGTAGATCCGCGTGTTGCCGAGCTTGAAGCGCAGTTGGCTGCAGCTGTACAGCGTGAGCGCGAAAGCTTGCTACGCGCCAAGGCTGAAGTTGAGAATATCCGTCGTCGTACCGAACAGGATGTTGAAAAAGCGCATAAATTTGCGTTAGAAAAATTTTCAGCTGAATTATTACCTGTGATTGACAATCTGGAGCGTGCGCTGGATACAGCTGATAAAACCAATGCTGAATTGACAGCAATGATCGAAGGCGTCGAACTGACCCTAAAATCATTGCTTGATGCTGTCGGTAAATACGGTATCCAAGTTGTCAGTGAAACTAACGTGCCGTTTAACCCTGAAGTTCATCAGGCGATGACGATGCTTGAATCAGCGGATCACGAGCCAAATCACGTCATGATGGTGATGCAAAAAGGCTATACGCTGAATGGCCGTTTGTTACGTCCGGCGATGGTCGCGGTATCTAAAGCGAAAGCTTAAGGTGCCCTGATGTGGAAAGGCACCTTTGCGGGTGCCTTTTTTGTTTGTTTTCTTCAGTAAATGACGTTTTATTCAGCTGTTGGCAATTTAGGTTGCCAGTCAATCGGTTGCTGACCCTGCTGCTGCAAGAGTTGGTTCGCTTGTGAGAAGTGCTTACAACCAAGAAAACCGCGATGTGCGGAGAGCGGTGATGGATGTGGGGCTTTTAAAATAAAGTGGCGCTGGGTATCAATGATACGGCCCTTTTTCTGAGCATGTGCTCCCCACAACATAAAAATCACACCATCACGATGTTCATTCAGTGCTGCAATGACTTTATCGGTAAAGGTTTCCCAGCCAAGGTTGGCATGTGAGTGCGCGTTACCTGCTTCGACAGTCAGTACGGTATTGAGCAGCAATACACCTTGCTCGGCCCAGCTTTGTAAGAAGCCATGATTGGGGCGTTGGAAGCCGGGAATATCGGTAGCCAGCTCTTTGTAGATATTGACCAAAGAGGGCGGTGCTGGGACACCTGGCAAGACAGAAAATGATAACCCATGAGCCTGATTAGGGCCGTGGTAAGGGTCTTGGCCCAAAATAACCACTTTGACCTGATCCAATTCGGTCAGGCGAAAAGCATTAAATACATCGTGTTGTGCCGGATAAATGGTTTTGCCAGCATTGCGCTCTGCTGCCACATAGGCCAGCGTATCTTTAAAGTAAGGTTGTTCTTTTTCCTGGCCGATCACATCGTGCCAGGTAAGGGAGGCGGACATAAACACTCTCCTTGGTTTCTGTAAGATATTGATGTGCTCTAGCTTACCGGTTCAAACCTGTGAGTGAAACCGCTAAACCTAAGTCTGTGACGTAGTGATGTTTTTTTGACCATTCCATGTAAAAAATGTTGAAAATTTACAAAAATAATTGCTCTGGACCAGATTGATAAAATTGATATAAAACATAAATTTGCCAGTGACATGATTGCCGTGGTGGCCGAAAGATTGATTTAAGTCAAAGAATTGCAGCGGTCTGACTGGTATATAGAACAATAAGACAACAATGGTTTTACCAAATAACCAAGATAGTTTCTCCCCCTTGGAATTTATAGCCGTATTACGGAGGCACCAAATGATTACTGGTATTCAAATTACTAAAGCTAACAATGAAGCCTTGCTGAACTCTTTCTGGCTGCTGGATGATGAAAAAGCTGAGCTACGCTGTGTTTGCGCGAAAGCTGGTTATGCAGAAGATCAAATTGTTCCGGCAAGTGAGTTAGGCCAGATCGAATATCGTGAAATTCCGTTGGAAGTACAACCAACGGTACGTGTTGAAGGTGGTCAGCATTTGAACGTAAACGTTCTGCGCCGCGAAACACTGGAAGATGCAGTCAAGCATCCAGAAAAATATCCTCAGTTGACGATTCGTGTATCTGGCTACGCCGTACGTTTCAACTCACTGACACCAGAACAACAACGTGATGTGATTACTCGTACTTTCACTGAAAGCCTGTAATTTTTGTCATAATAATTAAGTCTCAAATTCTGAAGGGAGCCTCTGTGGCTCCCTTTTTTGTTCCTGTGATTTGTTTATCGAGAAGTTAGACTGAGATCACAATATTCAATTTATATAAATAAATCTTACCATTTTCATTTAAGAACTCATCCGATGTGTCGATAGATAAAGTTATTGAGGTTGACTCAATATTGGGATTACCTATCGACAAGGAGTTGGCATGAGTATATCTGTTAGTTTAGCCCGACCTGTTCCATTAGCAGGGTTGATGAACCAGGCGCAACCAATAGAGCAGGTCAAGAAAGAGAACGCTACTCCTGTTGGGTCTCCGGACCAGCATCAAAAAGAACCCCCCCTCCTAACTCCCACTCAGGCAGGTAATGATGTTTATTACAGCATGCTGGCCAGCCTTGGAATATCACGTAGTGAACGTGTTTTAGCTGCCAGCGACAATGTACCTATATCAAGTGGACAAGGATCACAGCAAGCGGACTATTCATTAGCATTACTCGCGAAAGATGTTTACGCTCCAGCTGCGGGAAGCGTCGGCGGATTTACACGGTTGGGTGATGCCGCGTTGCTTTCGGCTGGGATAGACCCGGCGAGCCTATCTGATACAGCTTCAGGGTTTCAGGCTGGGATTTACAGTGATAACCAACAGTATGTCCTCTCTTTCGCGGGTACCAATGATATTCAGGATTGGTTAAGTAATATCCGGCAAGCAACAGGTTATGAGGATGTTCAATATAATCAGGCTGTTGCTCTGGGAAAAACAGCTAAAATGGCATTTGGTGATGCACTGGTCATTACCGGCCATTCATTAGGCGGTGGGCTGGCAGCCACGGCTGCATTAGCTAGCGGGACTTTTGCTGTAACATTTAATGCCGCCGGTGTTTCTGACCACACATTAAATCGTTTGGGCATGAACCCTGCTCAGGCGCGGCAGTCGGCGGAGGGTGGTGGCATACGACGTTATAGTGAGCAACATGACTTATTGACGGATACTCAGGAGTCAACCTCACTCATTCCTGATGCAATTGGCCATAAGATCACATTGGCTAATAGCGATAAACTGGCGGGGCTAAATGACTGGCTGCCACACAAACACCTCGAACGTAGCCTTGCGGCGCATGGTATTGATAAAGTGCTCAGTTCCATGAATGAACAACAACCTTGGGAGCGGCAGTATGCCTGAATCAACACTGGCAATGAGAGTGAAACGCCATTTGCGTTACGCTATCTACGGTGTTTTGATGCCATTAATCAGTTTTGAGGGGCAGGCAATGACAGAGATTAATATCGCGTTTACCGATCCGCTGGTCATGCCAATTGCAGATGCGATTGTTCATGGCAATGTGAAGCAGATCCATCAGTTAGCCACTAAATCATTGCTACAACAGCAAGGTGAGCAGGCCGTGACACTTATGCAGTGGGCTATCCTCAATCAACAACCTGAAAGTTTGGCGGCATTGTTGCAAGAACATGCAGATCCTTTTCAGCCCGGAATGCAGGGTGATACCGCCTGGCACACAGCTGCCACTGTGCAAGATGCGCATTACATGCAAATTTTGCTTAAAAACAATATTCGGCCTGATGCCAGAAATAGTGTGACACTCGCAACGCCTTTAGCGGCTGCTATCATGGCAGGGCGCGAGATCCAGGTGATCCTGTTGTTGGTCGCTGGTGTTGATCCGAATATTGCCGATCGTGTGGGTGATACGCCGTTACATTTAGCAGGTAAAAGCAATGCACCGGATTTAGCTTTGCGTTTGCTCAAAGCTGGTGCTGACCCTGAAGCCCGTAATAAGCAGGGCGCGACATTCCAACAGTATTTAGCGATGACGCCGCTGAACATCCAAAGTGCTGAAATGCAGCAAAAATATCAGCAATTGAATATTTGGCTTCGTGGTAAAAAACTTGCAGAGGTTTACCAGCAATAGTGTTTGAACGGCTTGTTTTAGGCTGAAATACCCAAAAGTAGTACTTCACTGTAAAATCAGGTTCTGTAGTTTGAATCCGTTTGATAACAAATAAAAAAGCCGCTGTTTATAAGCGGCTTTTTTGTCAGGGTGCAGAATTAACTCGCACTCTTGGTATCGGGCTTGTCCTTTGGCTTACGGCGCTTACCCACATTCTTAGCATCACGATGGCGAACCTTAACCTTCGTTTTCTCTTTACCGGCTTCTTTTAGCTCTTTACGCTTCGCTAAAACTTTTTTAGACGGTTTACCTGTGCTTTTCTCGCTCGGCGCTTTACTGGTTGGTCGCAGCTCATCAATCACTCGTGGCTTTAATGGCTCTTTCAGATAACGACCTATTCTGCCCAGCAATAAATGGTCATGCGCTTCAACCAGAGAAATAGCAACCCCTTTACGCCCTGCGCGGCCAGTACGACCGATACGGTGAAGATAGACGTCAGCAGTCAGCGGTAAATCAAAGTTGAACACGTGGCTGATATCGTCGATATCCAGACCGCGCGAAGCCACATCCGTTGCAACCAGAACGTTAACCCGACCATCGCTTAAACGAATCACGGCTTCGGTACGTTTGGCCTGAACCATCTCACCTTCAAGGAACCAGGCATTAATTCCAGCTTCGCGTAACCAACTGACCAGTTGATGTACCTTTTCACGGGTACGCACAAAAATAATGGATTTCTGTACTTCTGGTTGCTTCAGTAAATGCACCAGCAAGGCAGTTTTGTGCTCAATATTGTCTGCGCGGTAATACCATTGCTGAATTTTTTTACGTTCACGGCGTGATGGGTCAGCTTCCAACTCTACCGGCTCAGTCAGGATGCGCTCCGCAAACTCACGGATAGCTTCACCTTCTAGCGTGGCCGAGAAAAGTAAGGTCTGTTTGCGCCAGCGGGTTTCTGCCGAGATAGTTTCAATATCCTGTGCGAAGCCCATATCAAGCATACGGTCAGCTTCGTCCAGAATCAGGGTTTCTACCGCCCGACAGTCAAAGTTTTCTTCTTTGATGTATTGCAGTAAGCGGCCGGTTGTCGCCACTACAATATCCTGATTCTCACTAAAGACTTCCGCGTGGTTCATATAAGCGACACCACCAGTGATGGTCGCGATATCCAGTTGGGTATGCTTGGCAAGCTCACGGGCTTGATCTGCCACTTGCATGGCTAACTCACGAGTTGGCGTCAGGATCAAAATCCGTGGTGGGCCAGATTTTTTGCGTGGGAAATCCAGCAAATGCTGCAAGGCGGGCAGCAAAAAGGCGGCAGTTTTGCCGGTACCTGTTGGTGCCGAACCCAATACATCGCGCCCATCCATAGCTGGCGGAATAGCCGCAGCTTGAATGGCAGTCGGGCGCTCATAGCCTTTGTCGCGTAATGCGTCAATCAGGCGTTCATCGAGATCGAGTTCGGAAAAATTGGTTACAGTCATGGTCTTCCTCTACTTGGGGCGCCGATTATAGACGGGTTAGCCGAATTCTTCACCTGTTTAAGCGGTAATGATGTCTTTTCCCTTCAATCATATTGTCCTATGCTACGCCGGTTATAGATTCTGGTGACTAATGTGGGCGAGCAATTGAAAAAAAAACCGATGTTACGCGGTGGTGGTTTTACTTTTAAACAATTCTTTGTGGCACATGATCGCTGCGCGATGAAAGTGGGCACAGATGGTGTCCTACTTGGTGCTTGGGCACCGGTAGAAAAAGCGCGCAAAGTGCTGGATATTGGCTGCGGCAGCGGGCTTATTGCTTTGATGATTGCCCAGCGTTCGACACCCGAGGTCATGATTGATGGTGTAGAGCTAGAGCCTGAGGCGGCGGCGCAAGCAAGCAGCAATGTAGCACAATCGCCGTGGGCGGATCGTATTCATATTTATCAGCAAGATGTGCACCAGTTCGCTGAAAACCATCTTCATCAGTATGACCTGATTGTCAGTAACCCACCTTATTTTGCTCCGGCGGTCGCCTGTCGCGATGAAGCTCGGGATACTGCACGTTACACCGGCTCCTTAACTCACGATGCTTTACTGAATTGCGCGGAGAAGCTTATCACAGAGAACGGTGTTTTTTGTGTGGTTTTACCCCACGATTTGGGGGAAGAACTTTCCCGTCTTGCCGTACAACAAAATTGGTTTATTCGTTGTCAGGTTGATATCAGAGATCGCCCCGGCAAGCCATTACATCGCATGCTGCTAACGCTATCACGCCAGGCTGGTGAGACTGAATTCCAGCAACTGGATTTACGTCAATCGGAAGGGGTGTATTCACCGGAGTTCTGCGCATTAATCAGCGATTTTTATTTAAACTACTAGCGGGTTATTAAAACGAGAGAAAAGAGGAAGTAGGGCGCGATACTTTGTGTTTACAAAATACGGTGTTCACAAAATATGGTACTCACAAAAATATGTGCGCCCTGAATGGTATTATGGATGGAGAATGGTCGGTTTTGGATTCTCAAGTTGCTCTGGATAGTCAAGGGTGTAATGCAACCCGCGACTCTCTTTGCGATCCATGGCGCAACGCACGATTAGCTCAGCAACTTGTACCAGATTGCGCAATTCCAGCAGATTATTCGAGATACGGAAATTGGCATAATATTCATCAATTTCCTGCTGTAATGTTGTTATGCGGCGTAAGGCCCGCTCTAAGCGTTTGGTCGTACGGACAATGCCGACGTAATCCCACATAAATAAGCGTAATTCGTGCCAGTTATGTTGGATGACAACACGTTCATCGGAGTTATCAACACGGCTTTCGTCCCAGTCTGGCAAATGCGGAGCCAGCTTGGCCGTCGGTAAACGCAAAAGAATATCTTCGGCCGCAGACCAGCCATAGACCAGGCATTCAAGCAACGAGTTAGACGCCATGCGGTTAGCGCCATGTAAGCCGGTATAGCTGACTTCGCCAATTGCATATAACCCGTCCAGATCCGTGCGACCGTGTTGATCGACCATCACGCCGCCGCAGGTATAATGTGCGGCTGGAACGATTGGAATGGCTTCTTTAGTTAGGTCTATACCCAATGACAGCAGTTTTTCGTAGATCATCGGGAAGTGCTGCATCACGAAATCGGTGGGTTTATGGCTGATATCGAGGTACATACAATCCGCGCCAAGGCGTTTCATTTCGTGGTCGATGGCGCGCGCGACGATATCTCGTGGTGCGAGTTCGCCTCGGGCATCAAAATCGAGCATGAAACGGCTGCCATCTGGGCGTTTTAGGTAGGCACCTTCGCCACGTAAGGCTTCGGTCAGTAAAAAGTTGCGAGCTTGCGGATGGAACAGGCAAGTAGGATGGAACTGGTTAAATTCCAGATTAGCAACCCGGCAACCAGCACGCCATGCCATGGCAATGCCATCACCGGAGGATATGTCCGGGTTAGTGGTGTATTGATAAACTTTTGCGGCACCGCCTGTCGCTAACACGACAGATTTGGCACGAAAAGTCTCAACTTTCTCTAATTCACGGTTCCAGATATAAGCGCCAACGACACGTTTTGTCCCCGGCAGACCAATTTTATTAGACGTGATAAGATCGACTGCATTGCAGCGCTCTTTAACTAAAATGTTCGGATGAGCCCTTGCTTTGCCCACCAGGGTGGTCTCTACTTCTTTACCTGTAGCATCCGCGGTATGTAGTATACGGCGATGGCTATGGCCACCTTCTCGGGTAAGGTGATAACGTTCTTCGCCGCTGGCATTGGTTTCGGTATCAAAAAGAACACCTTGATCAATAAGCCATTGCACACAAGAGCGGGCGTTGCTGGCGATAAACTCGACGGCTTCTTTGTCGCAAAGCCCGGCCCCGGCAATCAGAGTGTCATCGACATGTGAACTGATGCTGTCAGTTTCATCAAAAACGGCAGCAATACCTCCTTGAGCATAAAAAGTGGCACCTTCATTAAGTGGTCCTTTGCTCAGAACGGTGACTTTACAATGTGGCGCGAGACGCAATGCCAGTGACAAACCGGCAGCGCCACTCCCGATGATCAATACATCGCTTACGTGTTCAGATGATGATTGCATATCGTATGATGTGTGCAGAAGAAGAGTGAAATTCATGTTAGCCTATCTGCCAGAGCAAAAGCTATGGCTATAAGATGTCTAAAGAATATTCAGACAAATAATCTGGCAACATGGAACTTTGCAACTTTTATAAACTCCAAGCGTGTGCTTGCTCAGGAAAATAAAGATATGGCTGGCAGTACTACTTTTAGCGTGGGGATAGATTTCGGGAGAGTTCACCTCGGATGAGCGAGCAGTTAACGGATCAGATGCTGGTTGAACGGGTCCAGAAAGGTGATCAGCAATCGTTCAATTTACTGGTAATTCGATACCAGCATAAGGTTGCGAGCCTCGTATCCCGATACGTGCCTCAGGGCGATGTCCCTGATGTAGTTCAAGAATCTTTTATTAAGGCCTATCGCGCCCTGGAATCGTTTCGTGGTGACAGTGCCTTTTATACCTGGCTGTACCGTATTGCTGTTAATACGGCGAAAAATTATTTAGTCGCTCAGGGGCGGCGTCCACCATCCAGTGATGTGGATGCAAATGATGCTGAAAATTACGAAAATGCAGGTGCATTGAAAGAAATATCGAACCCTGAGAACTTAATGTTGTCAGAAGAATTGAGGCAGATAGTTTTTAAAACCATAGAGTCACTTCCTGAAGATCTCCGGATGGCGATTACACTCAGGGAGTTAGATGGTCTAAGCTATGAAGAGATAGCTGTTATTATGGACTGTCCGGTAGGTACTGTTCGTTCCCGTATCTTCCGTGCCAGAGAGGCTATCGATAATAAAGTTCAGCCGCTGATTCAGCGATAAGCGGACAAACAAAGGGTATTTGGCATGCAGAAAGAAAAGCTTTCCGCTCTGATGGACGGAGAAACTCTTGATAGTGAGCTGATAGGTTCTTTATCTAAAGATAAAGCGCTACAGCAAAGCTGGCAGAGCTATCATTTAATCCGTGATACCCTGCGGGGGGACGTTGGTGAAGTTTTGCATCTGGATATCGCCAGCCGTGTCGCAGAGGCGCTCAAAAATGAGCCTGCTCGTTTTGTTCCTATTGCTGTGCCTGAATCTCAGCCGCAACCTCATGTCTGGCAGAAAATGCCTTTCTGGCAAAAAGTTCGCCCATGGGCTAGCCAGATTACTCAAGTTGGGGTTGCTGCGTGTGTTTCGCTTGCCGTTATTGTGGGCGTTCAGCAGTATAACCAACCGGCATCTGGTAACTTACAGCCAGAAGCACCGGCTTTTAATACATTGCCGATGATGGGTAAAGCATCACCTGTCAGCTTTGGTGTGCCTGCTGATGGTTCTTTCGGAACGTCTCAGCAGCATCAAGTTCAAGAGCAACGTCGCCGCGTTAATATGATGACGCAATTGCAAGATTTTGAATTGCAACGTCGTTTGCCACAAACTGATGTATCGCAGGTGCCTTCAGCATCTACACAAGCCGCTATTCAGGTCCCTGGAACTCAGTCCTTAGGAATGCAGCAGCAGTAATGAAGCAACTTTGGTTCTCCGTCTGTTTAATGGCGGGCAGCCTGTTCATGCCAACAATTGCTGCGGCGGAAACAGCGCCGATAGCAATGTTGCAGGACATGAGCGCTGCCAGCCAATCGCTCAATTATGAGTTATCGTACATAAACGTTAACAAGCAAGGGATCGATTCTCTTCGCTATCGCCATGCCATCCTGGATAAAAAAACGCTAGCGCAATTACTGCGTATGGATGGCCCGCGTACCGAGATCATACAGCGTGGTGACGAGATTAGTTATTTCGAGCCAGGGTTTGACTCTTTCACGTTGAGCGGTGAGCATATTGTTGATGCTTTACCTTCTGTTGTATTTCCCGATTTTGAAAAACTATCAAAATATTATAACTATATTGCACTAGGCCGCGCCCGCATTGCCGATAGGCCATGCCAGGTAATTCGTGTAGTTGCCCGTGATAGTACGCGATATAGCTATATTATTTGGATGGATGAGACAACAAAACTACCGATGCGGGTAGATCTGTTGGATCGTGATGGTGAAACACTTGAGCAATTTCGTGTGATTTCTTTTGCTGTCGGTGAGCCGATTCAGGAGATTTTGCGAGGAGTATTAAAGCTGCCTCTGCCGCCGTTGCTTGCTTTGCCAGCAAAAAACAAGGTGGATTTCGCTTGGGCTCCGCGTTGGTTACCTGAGGGGGTTACTGAGGTTTCGCGTAGTCGCCGCACATTGCCTAATATGGATACACCAACTGAATCACGGCTTTACTCTGATGGTTTGTTTAGCTTTTCAGTTAATGTGAATCCTGCTGGCAAAGATGCGCCTTCCGAACAATCACTGCGCCAAGGACGCCGCACGGTTCATACAGAAGCACGTAATAATGTAGAAATCACCGTAGTCGGTGAGTTGCCCCCTTCAACAGCTAAGCGTATTGCCGATAGTATCGTTTTGGAGTCTGCAAAATGATGAAGGAATGGGCAACAGTTATCTCATGGCAAAATGGGGTAGCACTTTTACGTTGTGAACCCCATTCTGGTTGTGGAAGCTGTAATGCTCGTACTGGATGTGGTAGCCATCTCTTAAATGAATTGGGGCCAGAGTCGGAACACCAATTAAGAATAACAATTTCGCAACCACTTGAACCTGGACAAAAGGTTGAGGTTGGGATCAGTGAGGGTAGCTTATTGCGTTCTGCTGCTTTGGTTTATTTGACCCCATTAGTCGGATTAATTGCGGGTGGTACTTTGTTTCAAGCCTTATTTATTACTGATGCCTTTACCGCTCTGGGTGCTATTTTGGGGGCAGGTTTTGGATTTTTATTAGCCAAGGTGATAGCGAGTAAGATTGAGGGGAAAAGCGATTATCAACCCACGGTTTTGCAGGTTGGTTTACCGCCGGCAGCTATACGTATCCAGCAAGAGTAATTATTCATTTTTTATTAACCATAATAGGCTGGTATTCGGTTTTGTATCATGTGTTCCAGCAGGGCAATAAAAAGATCAGCACTTATAAGAGATGAGTAGTCTATTGAAAACAGTACGTTACCTTTCGCATCAAATAATCGTATTTTGTCATGGTGTGCTTCACGCAAGGTTTCTATACGCTGTATATCTTCAATATTAATAGTACCTTTTGTTGTCACTAATGAGTGCGCACTAAGTGAAAGTGGGATGGTATCTATTTGTGTTTTCTTTATCTTAATGAAATTAAATATTAGTGACTTTAACCAAATGTCATTTCCCCGTACGATATCAAATACGATTGTTTTACCTCGTGATAATCCATTTAAACTTGTTAATCCAACATTCATAACCTGCTGATGGATTATAGTATTTATGAGAGGGTATGCGTTGGTGATATTATTAATGATAATATTCCAAGGCTGATTTTTTGATGTGCGGAATGCCATGGCATTAATTTTTCCATTGGGGTTTATTCCTGCATGATATTTATAAATATATTCTATCTTATTAAATGATATGAAATAAACGTTTCCAGTATGATGATTAAAAACACGCACGCCTTTTTCATAAAGGAAATAGGTAAATATCGGATTATCATATTGGCGCGAGTATAGCAGTAAACTCAGTGATATACCGGCAATAGTAACGCATAAAATTGAAAGAATAGAGGGTGTTGAAAAAACAGCGGTTGTTAGTGATAAACTAATTATTACGAAGCTTAATCCTAATAAAAATATTATTATACCAATGGTTAGTCTTGAGTTTTTAGTTCTTAACTCATGGCGGCTAAGTATTTTTCCTTCGTCAATCATAATATTCTCCTTTCTGCCGCCAAGAGGATATTTCACTTGGTTATTACACAGTCACACTAATACTCTAGGTTATTTATCTATAGGGTAAATGAGCATTTTCCTAAAGTGATTTAATAAGTATTTATACTGAAGAAATAGAAATGCAGTGAGTCGTTAAATCAGATTGCATCTTGACTATAGCGGTCAACAGAAAGGTGCTGGCACCTTTTAACAGCATAAATCAGGTAACAAGCTAAGTGTGATGCCTTTCACGAGGCTGACTTACAGTGTAAGATGCGTGCATATTTATGTGGGTAGTTTTGGGTTTGAGTCCATCGCTGTGTCCACCAATAATTAATTAAAGACAACGACTAGAGAAAAATTCATATAAATGAAGCACATAAGAAACTTTTCTATTATTGCCCATATTGACCACGGTAAGTCGACACTGTCGGATCGCATTATCCAGATTTGTGGTGGTTTATCTGAGCGTGAAATGGCGGCTCAAGTACTGGATTCCATGGATCTGGAGCGTGAGCGTGGTATTACCATCAAGGCACAAAGCGTGACACTTGATTATCACGCGAAAGATGGTCAAACCTATCAACTCAACTTTATCGATACCCCTGGTCACGTTGACTTCTCTTATGAAGTTTCCCGCTCTTTGGCGGCTTGTGAAGGGGCTTTATTGGTCGTTGATGCAGGGCAGGGCGTTGAAGCTCAGACGCTGGCAAACTGCTATACCGCCATGGAAATGAATCTGGAAGTAGTTCCAGTTCTGAATAAAATCGACTTACCTGCTGCTGATCCTGAGCGTGTTGCTGAAGAAATTGAAGACATTGTCGGTATTGATGCAACTGATGCTGTTCGTTGCTCGGCAAAAACCGGCGTAGGTGTACCTGATATCCTTGAACGGCTGGTGCGCGATATTCCGCCGCCTCAGGGCGATCCAGACGGCCCATTGCAGGCGCTGATTATTGACTCCTGGTTTGATAACTATCTGGGTGTAGTGTCATTAATCCGTATCAAGAATGGTTCGTTGCGAAAAGGCGATAAAGTTAAGGTCATGAGTACAGGCCAGAGCTACAACGCCGACCGTTTGGGTATCTTTACGCCAAAACGTGTTGATCGTGACGTGCTGAGTTGCGGTGAAGTAGGCTGGTTGGTTTGTGCGATAAAAGACATTCTTGGCGCGCCAGTCGGCGATACGTTGACATTGGCTCGTAACCCGGCTGAAAAATCATTACCTGGTTTTAAGAAAGTCAAACCACAGGTTTATGCTGGTCTGTTCCCGATTAGCTCCGATGACTATGAAGCTTTCCGCGACGCATTGGGCAAGTTGAGTCTGAATGACGCCTCCTTGTTCTATGAGCCAGAAAGTTCAACTGCATTGGGCTTTGGTTTCCGCTGTGGCTTCCTTGGTTTGCTGCATATGGAAATCATCCAGGAGCGTTTGGAGCGCGAATACGATCTGGAACTTATCACGACGGCACCAACGGTGGTGTACGAAGTGATTACTACTGCTCAGGAAACGGTCTATGTTGATAGCCCTTCCAAGCTGCCTGCTCTGAATAATATTGAAGAACTGCGCGAACCTATTGCTGAATGTCATATGCTGTTGCCACAGGAATACCTGGGTAACGTCATTACATTGTGTATTGAAAAACGCGGTATGCAGACCAACATGGTTTACCACGGTAACCAAGTGGCACTGACCTATGAAATTCCAATGGCTGAAGTGGTACTCGACTTCTTCGATCGCTTGAAATCTACCTCTCGTGGTTATGCATCATTGGATTACAATTTTAAACGTTTCCAGACTTCCGACATGGTGCGTGTTGATGTATTAATCAACAATGAGCGTGTTGATGCTTTAGCGCTCATCACTCACCGTGATAACGCACAGTATCGTGGCCGTGATCTGGTTGAGAAAATGAAAGAACTGATCCCGCGTCAGCAATTTGATATTGCGATTCAGGCCGCGATCGGTAACCACATCATTGCTCGTTCGACTGTGAAACAGCTGCGTAAAAACGTACTGGCGAAGTGTTATGGCGGGGACGTTAGCCGTAAGAAGAAACTTCTGCAGAAACAGAAAGATGGTAAAAAACGTATGAAGCAGGTCGGTAACGTTGAATTACCGCAAGAGGCTTTCCTGGCTATTCTGCACGTCGGAAAAGACAGTAAATAAGGAGTTTTGATGGCTAACATGTTTGCCTTGATTTTAGCAATAGCAACGCTAGTGACAGGGATTATCTGGTGCTTCGAGCGATTCAAATGGGGGCCGGCCCGTCAGGCAAAAATTGCGGCTGTTAATGCGCAAACTGCGGCTATCAAGGCGCAAACCGGGAGTGCTGTTGATAACAAGACTCTTGCTCCGGCGGCAAAACAGCCGAGCTGGATAGAAACTTGTGCTTCAGTCTTCCCGGTGTTAGCTCTGGTATTTATCGTGCGTTCGTTTATTTACGAACCCTTCCAGATTCCTTCTGGTTCGATGATGCCCACGTTGTTGATCGGTGATTTTATTCTGGTAGAGAAATTTGCTTACGGTATTAAAGACCCAATTACTCAAACTACGCTGATTCCTACCGGGCATCCAAAACGCGGTGATATTGCCGTGTTTAAATACCCGTTAGACCCTCGTTTGGACTATATCAAGCGCGTGGTGGGTTTACCGGGTGACCGCGTAAGTTATAATCCAATCAGTAAAGAAGTAACGGTTCAGCCAGCATGTAATACCGGCGCTTCTTGTGATAGCGCATTGCCGATTACTTACAGTGCATCTGAGCCTAGCGATTTTGTGCAAACATTCCGTTATAGCGGTAATGGTGAGGCTTCTGCCGGTTTCTTCCAAATTCCTCTAAACCAGGTTGTGCCTGATGGTGGTGTGCGTTTGAGAGAGCGTACCGAAACCCTCGGCCCGGTTGCACACCAGATTTTGACCGTTCCTGGGCGCCAGGAGCAGTTAGGTGCTTATTATCAACAACCTAATCAGCCATTAGGTGTATGGGTTGTTCCAGAAGGTCATTACTTTATGATGGGTGATAACCGGGATAATAGCGCAGATAGCCGTTACTGGGGTTTTGTGCCAGAACGTAATCTGGTCGGCAAAGCTACTGCTATTTGGATGAGTTTTGAAAAGCAAGAAGGTGAGTGGCCAACGGGTGTGCGTTTAAGTCGTATTGGTGGAATACATTAATACTGGCTCTACCTTGAGTCATCGGGGTGACAGCGGCACTGAATACCGCTGTCACTTGAAGCCCGCAGGGTATTTAAACGCAGCATTATATTTCCACTCGTTGTAGAATAACCTTTCGAGCGATAAAAGTTGGCTCTTTTATGGGGGCCACTGCAAACGAAACAGTTTTGTCTTGGTATTATTGGCCGATCAGACCTGTTCCGTCTGCTGTAGTTTTTGACGCATTCTTGATCTATTGGTAACTCATGAACCCCATCGTAATAAATAGGCTACAGCGGAAGCTGGGCTACACTTTTCAACAGCAGGAGCTCTTGCTGCAAGCACTGACTCATCGTAGCGCCAGTAGCAAACATAATGAGCGTTTGGAGTTCCTGGGTGACTCTATATTAAGTTTCGTTATTGCCAATGAGTTGTACCGCCGTTTCCCTCGTGTTGATGAAGGGGATATGAGTCGGATGCGAGCAACCTTGGTTAGAGGTAATACGCTAGCCGAAATGGCCCGTGAGTTTGACCTCGGTGAATGTTTACGCCTTGGGCCGGGTGAATTGAAAAGTGGTGGTTTCCGCCGTGAATCAATTTTGGCAGATACAGTCGAAGCGTTAATCGGCGGTATATTCTTAGACAGCGATATTCATACGATTGAACGGCTGATTCTCGCCTGGTATCACAGTCGATTAGAAGAAATCAGCCCTGGTGATAAGCAGAAAGATCCAAAAACGCGCCTGCAAGAATATTTACAGGGCCGTCATCTGCCATTACCTTCTTATCTGGTTGTGCAGGTTCGTGGTGAAGCACATGATCAGGAATTTACTATCCACTGCCAGGTGAGTGGCTTGAATGAACCGGTAATAGGTACCGGCTCAAGTCGCCGTAAAGCTGAGCAGGCGGCAGCGGAACAAGCGCTGAAACAGTTGGAGCTTGAATGAGCGAAGTAGAAAAAACGTATTGTGGTTTTATTGCGATTGTAGGTCGCCCGAATGTGGGTAAATCTACCTTACTGAATGAATTGCTGGGGCAGAAAATCTCCATCACTTCACGTAAACCGCAAACCACACGTCACCGTATTATGGGGATCCACACTGAAGGGCCTTATCAGGCCATTTATGTTGATACCCCAGGGCTGCATATTGAAGAAAAACGTGCGATTAACCGCTTAATGAATCGCGCGGCAAGTAGCTCTATCGGTGATGTAGAATTAGTTATTTTTGTGGTTGAAGGGACGAACTGGACTGCTGACGATGAAATGGTCGTTAATAAACTGCGCAGTTTGCAATGCCCGGTATTATTAGCCATCAACAAAGTCGATAACGTAACAGATAAAACTAAGCTGTTGCCTCATATCCAGTTCTTAAGCCAGCAGATGAATTTCTTGGATGTTGTTCCTATTTCTGCTGAAAAAGGGATGAATGTGGACACTATCGCCAGCATCGTGCGCAAGCATATGCCGGAAGCTGACCATCATTTCCCAGAAGATTACATCACTGACCGTTCTCAGCGCTTTATGGCGTCAGAGATCATTCGTGAGAAGTTGATGCGCTTCCTGGGTGAGGAATTGCCTTACTCTGTGACAGTGGAAATTGAACAATTCGTACCAAATGAGCGCGGTGGTTATAACATCCATGGTCTGATTTTGGTGGAACGCGAAGGCCAGAAGAAAATGGTCATCGGCAATAAAGGTTCAAAAATCAAAACCATCGGTATCGAAGCCCGTCAGGACATGGAACAAATGTTCGAAGCTAAAGTGCATCTTGAGCTGTGGGTGAAAGTGAAATCTGGCTGGGCAGATGATGAACGAGCATTGCGCAGCTTAGGCTATACCGACGATCTGAAATAAGACTCTCCGATGGAAGGTTGGCAACGCGCATTTGTCCTGCATGGGCGACCTTACAGTGAAACCAGCTTAATGCTGGATTTGTTCACTGAAGGGGAAGGCCGCATGCGGGTGTTGGCAAAAGGTGCGCGCGGTCGCCGTTCCAACCTAAAAGGCTGCTTGCAGCCTTTTACACCCTTACTGGTTCGTTGGACCGGGCGTGGTGAAGTCAAAACATTACGTAGTGCCGAGCCGGTTTCATTGGCTCTCCCATTGACCGGCTCAATGTTGTACAGCGGCCTATATGTTAACGAGCTGCTCTCGCGCGTACTCGAACATCAAACCAATTACTCTGCGTTATTCTTCGACTATCTGCATTGCTTACAATCACTCGCGGGCAGCGATGGCTCACCTGAATATGCTTTACGCCAATTTGAATTGGCGATTCTGGCTCACCTTGGCTATGGCGTTGACTTCCTCCATTGCGCGGGTAGTGGTCAACCGGTGTCAGACACCATGACCTACCGCTATCGTGAAGAGAAAGGGTTTATTGCCAGTTTGGTTGTTGATCACTACAGTTTTACCGGCCGCCAATTATTGGCTCTGGCTAATCGTGAGTTTCCCGATGCAGACACGTTGCGTGCCGCCAAGCGTTTTACCCGCATTGCTCTAAAGCCCTATCTGGGGGGAAAACCACTCAAAAGTCGTGAACTGTTCCGCCAATTTGTGATTAAACCGCCATCTGAACCCTTGCCCTAGTACCGACAGCTCGATTGTTTACACTGCTCATCATCAATTTTCCCCTGCTGTAGCCTATCCGCTGGCCGCCTACTCGGTGTAAACTGCCAGGCACTTACACGTTTATTGGCAAGCATTTTTGCATGCTCATTAACCTATTAAAGATGCATCCATATCTGGAGGGCTGTCATGGCTGATTTGTTGCTGGGCGTTAATATTGATCACATTGCGACATTACGAAATGCACGTGGGACTATTTACCCCGATCCTGTGCAGGCAGCTTTTATTGCTGAGCAAGCGGGTGCTGACGGCATCACTGTCCATTTACGTGAAGATCGCCGCCATATTACTGATCGGGATGTGCGTATCCTGCGTGAAACCATCCAAACCCGCATGAATCTGGAAATGGCCGTCACCGATGAAATGGTGGGGATTGCTTGTGAGATAAACCCTCACTTTTGCTGTTTAGTGCCAGAAAAACGCCAGGAAGTGACTACCGAAGGCGGGCTAGATGTTGCAGGTCAAATTGATAAAATGACTGTTGCGGTCAGTCGCCTATCTGAGGCCGGTATTCTGGTTTCACTGTTTATCGATGCCGATATGCGCCAAATTGATGCTGCTGTTGCGGTTGGAGCTCCTTACATTGAAATCCACACTGGCGCTTATGCTGATGCTACTTCAGATTTGGCACAGCAGGCTGAGCTGGTACGGATCGCTAAAGCGGCGACCTATGCTGCCAGCAAAGGGCTAAAAGTTAACGCAGGTCACGGCCTGACTTATCACAATGTCCAACCCATAGCCGCCTTGCCGGAAATTCATGAGCTAAATATTGGCCATGCAATCATTGGTCAGGCAGTTATGTCGGGCCTTGCTGCTGCGGTGACCGATATGAAAGTCTTGATGCGGGAAGCGCGTCGTTAATGGCTATTATTGGGCTAGGCACTGATATTGTTGAGATTTCACGGATAGAGGCGGTGGTTGAACGCAGTGGTGAAAAGCTGGCCCGGCGCATCCTTAGCCCTGCAGAATGGCAACATTATCAGCAGCACCAACAGCCAATTCGTTTTTTAGCCAAGCGTTTTGCCGTTAAAGAGGCGGCCGCTAAAGCATTTGGTACCGGTATCCGTAATGGTTTGGCATTTAACCAGTTTGAAGTGGTCAACGATGCATTAGGCAAACCAACGCTACGTTTACATCAACGAGCGGCAGAGTTGGCGACCGAGCTCGGTGTCAAATCTTTGCATGTGACTCTGGCTGATGAGCGGCGTTATGCCTGTGCGACTGTGATTATTGAAAACTAAAAGCTTTCTGTGGTTGCCAGAGCGTGGCTAATCGATCTTAAGGGGTGGCATGAAAATGCCGCTCCTTTTTGTTGCCCATTCTATTTGCTTGTAGGTTATGACTCTCATATTCCCTCCATTTTCCATCCGAAAGCTGCGCGCTTTATACCCCATCTGCGTGTGAAAATTCTCCAGAATAAATCTTAATTTTGCGATCTGCCCGACAAGTTGGTTAACCAATGCTTCATTTGGTCAGCCAATTGGTGGTACTTGTAATACCAAATTGCTGGGTATGATGAACAATTAGTCCGCATAAGTACGGCTTTTGACAGAAAAGTTCAGTGTTAAGGCAATTTTATAGTCACAAAAAATCACTAAATTTGGCCTGACCAATATAACAACAGTGATATTAGAAAAATTTAATGTTTAACAACTGGGGAAAGTAAAAGATGGAATGGATTAATATCCTATGGGTGGTATTGGGTATTGGCTTAATGCTAGTGCTGAATATACGCTATCAGATTAACTCAATGATTGCATTGCTGTTGGCGGCTCTGCTGGTGGGCACTCTCGCCGGGATGGATTTGCTCAAACTTTTGCATACTATTAAAGCGGGGTTTGGCGGGACACTCGGTGAACTGGCGATAATCGTCGTATTTGGTGCGGTGATCGGCAAACTCATGGTCGACTCTGGTGCTGCCCATCAGATAGCTCAGACGCTATTGCGTCGGTTCGGGCTTAAGTATGTTGAATTTGCTGTCATTATCATCGGCCTTATCTTTGGTCTGGCGATGTTCTATGAAGTTGCCTTTATCATTTTGGCGCCATTGATCATTGCTATTGCGGTTGAAGCTAAGATCCCATTCCTTAAGTTGGCGATCCCGGCAGTGGCTGCGGCGACCACTGCGCACTCCCTTTTCCCACCACAGCCAGGGCCAGTTGCATTGGTTAGTGCGTATGGTGCTGATATGGGAATGGTTTATATCTATGGCGTTCTGGTTGCCATCCCTTCAGTTATTTGCGCCGGGCTGATTTTACCCAAATTCCTTGGCAATCTGGAACGACCAGTACCAACCTTCCTGAAAGCTGAGAACCCGCTGGATGAGAACAACTTGCCGTCGTTCAGCACCTCGATACTAGTACCATTAATCCCTGCTTTTATTATGATTTTTACCACCATTGCCAACATTTGGCTGGTGAAAGGGACGACGTCATACACCATTCTGAACTTCCTCGGTTCATCGCCGATTGCCATGTTTATCGCCATGCTGGTTGCCTTTGTTCTGTTTGGCACCGGGCGTGGTCATAAGATGGAATGGGTCATGCATTCATTTGAGGGGGCGGTAAAAGGCATTGCGATGGTCATCTTGATCATTGGTGCAGGTGGTGCGCTCAAGCAGGTCATCATTGATACCGGCATTGGCGATACCATTGGCATGTTGATGTCGGCTGGCGGTGTGTCACCTTATATCATGGCCTGGCTGATTACTGTGCTTATTCGCCTGTCAACCGGGCAAGGCGTGGTATCAGCAATGACAGCTGCGGGTATTATTGGTGCAGCAGTTATGGACCCTGTGACACATACCATTACCTCGGTTGATCCGGCGCTGTTGGTGCTGGCAACGGCGGCAGGCTCCAATACCTTTACCCATATTAATGATGCTTCATTCTGGTTGTTTAAAGGGTATTTCGACTTGTCTATTAAAGACACGCTGAAGACCTGGGGCTTGCTTGAGTTGACTAACTCAGTGGTGGGCCTGGCAATGGTATTGCTGATTAGCCTGTTTGTTTAATGTGGATTTGAGTTGATTATATTATCAGTGCCTCAGTGGAGGCGCTGATAATTCAGCCATAAAAATCAGAGACGATCGGCGTGATGTAATTGGACAAATTTGTCCCACAGCTGTTCGTTAGTTTCCACCCAAGCGGGATCGATAGAAATCGTATTATCAATAGGGCAGACCAACTGGCAGGTTGGGGTTTCGTAATGACCGACGCATTCTGTACAGCGCATAGGGTCAATTTGATAGATTTCTGCACCCATAGAAATTGCCTCGTTAGGGCATTCCGGCTCGCACATGTCGCAATTAATACATTTACGAGTGATTAACAGGGCCATGGTTCCTCTTACCTTAGGTCGGGTATTCTTAACAGCGGGGGATTATACCCCTCTGGCATCCTTAGACCAGTTTTTTCACCAGCGCGGCACTGTGCTTAATATGATCCTGCGCACTTTCAAGGTCTTGCTGGATCATTGCCATAAATAGCAGATCAGTCAGCGCGTATTGTGCAGTGCTCGATGAAATGGCTGCGCTGCGTATGGCTGGTTCTTCTGAGATAGTGTACAAACAATGATCAGCCCGTTGCTGCAAACTATTCGGGGTAAAACTGGTCAACGCCAACACTTTGGCACCACATCGTTGTGCTTCTTCAGCCGCCAAATTAATCTCACGGCGCTCACCGCTGAAGGAAATAGCCAAAAGTAGATCTCGCGAATCCAAAGCCTGCACCGCCGCTAATTGTGCATGCATATCTGTTTCGGATACCGCCATAACGCCTATCTTTAATAGCTTATAAGCAAGGTCTTTCGCCACTAAACCAGAGGCACCCAAGCCCGTCAAAATAACGCGGCGCGCTGAGCGCAACATGTCTAATGCATCAGTTAGACGTTGCTCGCTATTGATATCCAACGTCGCTCGCAGTGCGGCAGCTTTTTCCGCCAATAACTTTTCGCCCACTGTTTTTAAACTGTCGGTACTTAAAATTTGATTATGAAGAGTGACGGCTTGCTCGGGAGCAGCCACAATCTCACTCAAGGCTTGTTTAAGTGCCGGGAAGCCTTTATAGCCTAATTTTTGTGCGAACTTTACTACCGCAGATTGGCTAACGCCGGTTTGCTGTGCCAGTTTTTGAGAACTGAGATGGCGTGCCTGCTCAGGATTGGTCAGCAAGAAATCAGCTAACTTACGATCATTTTGTGCCAGCGTTGGATAGAGCTGACGAATGCGAAGAAGACTACTCATAAATCAGTTCCTGAATATGGGAGGTTATTCTGCCAGGTTGGTTAATAATACCCATAAATAATAAAATCAAAGGGCCAAGTGAGGGAGCATAGCACCCTTTTTTTGTGAGAGTCCGGTGAATGGGACAAGAAAACAGTCACTTTTATACATTTTTAGTTACAACGAAATCATCATGAATAGAAAATCTAATGAGGAAAAATCATGAACTTGGGTGCTTTGATTTCTGAAAGTCGCAATCCAGCCACGATGGATCTGGATACGCTCTCCACATTGGAGATGTTGACCCGTATTAATGATGAAGACAGGAAAGTACCCGAGGCGATTCGTTTGGTGATTCCACAAATTGCGCAGGCGGTAGATTTAGCAGCTAAAGCCTTACGGGACGGGGGCCGGTTGATCTATCTTGGCGCGGGTACTAGTGGGCGGCTTGGTGTTCTGGATGCCTCGGAATGCCCGCCGACCTTCGGTGTTCCTCATGGTAGGATTATCGGCTTAATTGCCGGTGGTCCAGGTGCATTACTCAAAGCGGTGGAAGGTGCTGAAGATGATGCATCACTCGGCGAGCGGGATTTGCGAGATTTGCAGTTGACCGCAACCGATATGGTGGTTGGGCTAGCCGCTTCTGGCCGTACCCCCTATGTTATTGGTGCACTGCGTTTTGCCCGCCAACTCGGATGCCCCACTGCGGCTATTTCCTGTAATCCTGATTCTCCTATCGCGCAAGAAGCACTGGTCGCGATTTCGCCTGTTGTTGGGCCAGAAGCGCTTACTGGTTCTACCCGGATGAAGTCGGGTACGGCGCAAAAATTAGTCTTGAATATGTTATCTACTGGCGCGATGGTGAAGTTAGGCAAGGTTTATCAAAACCTGATGGTGGATGTAAAAGCCACTAACGTGAAATTAGTCGATCGCGCCTGCCGCATAGTGGTTGAAGCCACCGGAGCCAGCCGTGCCGAGGCTGAAAATGCCTTGTCGCAAACTGAATTTGAGGTCAAGCCGGCGATATTGATGATCCTAAAAGGGGTCAGCGCCGAGCAAGCGCGTTTGGACCTACAACAACATAATGGATATTTGCGGGCAGCATTGTAAGGTGAGTTATCACTGGCCTTCAGCTGCCAATACAATGATATTGTATTGCGTCGATATTATATTGAATCGTAATGGCAGATTTTAATTGATTAAATTTATGGGATTTCAATGACCAAGGTTTCAAATGCAGAACCGGCAAGCACAGCCGCCGAGCCACAATCGGCAAGTGCCAAACGTGTTGTCTTCTTTGATTTAGATGGCACTTTGCATCAGCAAGATATGTTTGGCAGTTTTTTGCGTTTTCTGCTGCGCCATCTGCCACTGAATCTATTGTTGGTTATCCCATTATTACCCGTTATTGGCTTGGGTTTGTTGGTCGGTGGGCGCTGTGCGCGCTGGCCAATGAGTTTGCTGTTGTGGGCGATCACTTTTGGTCGAAGCGAAGCGCATCTGAGGGATTTGGAATTGCGCTTTGTAAATGAATTTCGTCAAAAAGTTACTGAATTCCCGGTGGTGATGATGCGCTTGCGTCAATATCTGGAGAGTACTGATGCCCAGGTGTGGCTTATCACTGGCTCACCACAACGGCTGGTTGAGCAGGTTTATTACGATTCAGACTTTATTCATCATTTACGGCTGGTGGGAAGCCGTATGGCGCGGCGTAATGGCGGCTGGGTGTTACCACTGCGCTGCTTAGGGCCAGAAAAAGTGGTGCAATTAGAGCAGCGCTTAGGGGTTCCGCTGAAACTCCACAGCGGTTACAGCGACAGTAAGCAAGATAATCCGCTGCTACATTTTTGTGAACACCGCTGGCGAGTCAGTAAAACCGGCGAATTACAGCAGTTGGATTAAACCACCGTGGGTGTCAAAGCCCACTGACGTTATTCGCCGCATCTTACTAGTGAGTCACATCATTTTCGTGGTGACCAAGCCGCCAGACCCGCTCAGCGTGCCGGCCCAGTAGCCACAAGCTGATGCCGAGTAACAGGAAGAAAATTGTTTTCGGCATGGTATCCCAGAAGAATTCAAAGAAACGGGTATACAAGTTGATGGCCAAAAATGTCAGGCCAAAACCGCGTAGCATGGCATCATTGCGTTTTAGCCCTAGCCAGATGACTGCCGCCGCCGCGAGTGCAAACAAAAGGCTCCAGTGCATTAGCTCAATTTGGCGTACTTGATACCAATGGTCGATATCACCGTAATTACCAAAAATAGACAGTAGCCACAGGGCAATAAACAGATAAAGCAGCCCCATTGCCTGCGAAACCCGATCCAGCCGACGTGCAGCCAGTTGCGGTTGTAGTGTCAATGCACTGGCGCAAAGCAGCAAGCCAAAGGCGATAAAGCGAACGGGGTAGCTCATTCCCAACCAGTATGCGCCCCAACCGGACAGATAACCGGTTTCTGCGCCAAATGCATTCCCCAGTGACAGTAGAGCAAACAGCCACACCAATGCTGAGCGGCCAAACCAGCCAACCACCCCGTAAATCACCGTGCCAAGCAACAATAATACCGAGATGCGGCCACTGCCGTTATCCAGCCATTCGCCAAGCTGACCGATAGCCGCAGCGGTAAAAATGACACCGAGGAACAGCACGGCCTCGTTGCTATAGATTTTACTGGCATTTTGTCGGCGTCGGTAAAAACCCCAGCCGTAAAAGGTCGCTGCTAATATGCCCGTAACGACGACTCGAACCGGGGGATCAAAACGGAAAAATTGGCTAATCCAGGCGAGCAGGAAAGTGTCAGCCATCAGGCTACCAATGGCGATGACCAGTGATGCCAGTGCCGCAAGGAAGGCGTAACCTGCCAACCTGCGCCAGTCAAAAGGTTGAACATCAATATTTTCCAACAAACGCTGATGTTCTTCTTCAGGAATAACTCCTTCTTTGGCCCATCCATCAAGGGTTTTGCGCACAATTACTGCGCTCTTCTTGTTGAGCTTCATATTTTTGGCTTCCATATCGAGTTACTAGTTATTTACATCAGGAATGATTCCTGCCTTGTCGAAACATTAACCGAACATTATTCATTGAGCTACTTTATAGTGAATTTAGTGGGTATAGCAGCTGCCGATTGCTGTGTATAATGCACGCCGCAAAAGTGCCAGAGAGGTTAATGTGTCTACTGATAATAATTTGTCTTCTGAATGTGATTCGCCAGCGGAATACAGTGATGAATACTGGATGCAGCGAGCATTGGCATTAGCGCTACGTGCGCAAGCAGAAGGTGAAGTTCCGGTGGGCGCAATATTGGTGCTGGATAATCAGGTGATTGGTGAAGGCTGGAACCGGCCGATTCGTGATAACGACCCTACTGCTCATGCTGAAATCATGGCGCTGCGTAAGGGGGGGCAAATCGTGCAGAATTATCGCCTGATAGATGCCACTTTATATGTCACTCTGGAGCCGTGTGTGATGTGTGCCGGAGCGATGGTACACAGCAGGATCCGCCGGTTAGTGTATGGCGCGAATGATTTGAAAACCGGCGCAGCAGGATCACTGGTCGATATTTTGCGCCACCCAGGAATGAATCATCAGATAGAGATAACTGCGGGTGTGTTGGCCGACGCCTGTGCTCACCAATTGAGCGCGTTTTTCCGCCTGCGGCGCGAACAGCAAAAAGCACTGAAACTCACCATGCGCGAATCAAATGATAAATGAGTTTTGAAACTCAGAGGTTAATGACAAACAGCCCGCAGTGGTGAAAACAGGCAGATCGTAAAGACGCCGTAAAATCATCCCTGATGGCTCGACCCGCGCCGTCCCTGGCGCGGACGCTTTACTCTTCTACCTGTCCTCACCAGCCAAGATCGAGTGCTCGAGGTTTTTCAGCAGCGGGTAATTTCTTAAACTCTCTAATTATTGATTGACCAGCCGGGACCAACCACTGGGTAAGCCTTACCCAACTCGGCTTCAATCGCGGCGTGCTGCGCAGCTTTTTTCTCTTTTTCCTGCAAATAACCCACCAGACTGACCTGATAGCGACGGATGTTTTCGACGTAGTTATAAGCTTCGTGACCGCGAGCATAGCCATAAGTAGTGCTTGGGTAGTAGCGCTTTTGGCTCAACATCGGTAGCCGCATTTTTACGTCAACCCAACTGTCCGGATTGCCATTCTGGTTTTTGGTCAACTTGCGGGCATCGAGCATATGGCCGTAACCCAGATTATATGCCGCCAGTGCGAACCAGATTCGTTCATCTTCGGGAATGGTATCTGGTACCTTTTGCATCAACCGCTGTAAGTAAACCGAGCCGCCTCTAATACTTTCCTCTGGATCAACCCGGTCTTTGACACCCAAACCACTTGCGGTTGCTCGCGTAAGCATCATCAAGCCGCGTACGCCAGTTGGGGAAGTCGCTTGTGGATTCCAATGGGATTCCTGATAAGCGATGGCTGCCAGCAATTTCCAATCAATTTCGCCAGCATGTTTTTCAAATAATGGCCGGAAAGAGGGCAGAACATTGTCGATAGCGGACAGGAATGTTTTCGTGTCGACATAATCAAAACTGCCGACATGACCCAGATATTTTTCCTCCAGGCGCGCCAAACTGCCGTCTTCTACCATCTCACTGTAGAAATCAAGCATCGCCGCATACAGGCTGTCATCATGGCTCTGTTGGAAATACCAGGTCACCGGCTCTTCATCCGTGACATCAAAAGCGACTGCCAATTGTGGATGGATACGTTGTAGCAGAGCAATGGTGACCGAATCGCCAAGGGTATAATCGAGCTTGCCATCAGCGACCTGCTCCAATAACTCTTTTCCTGAGCGATCGACAGACGACCCCCAGTTAAGATCCGGATATTTGGTCTGTTTAAGCTGTTTCAATGTGGTCATATGGGCTGAGCCGGAGGCCACAATCAACTGCCCTTTCAGATCGCTGAATGACTTTGGTCGTGGAGAACCCAGCCGGTAGACCAATTGTTGCGACACGGAATAATAGGCAGGGCCGGTGCGCGCCCGGCTAAGACGTTCACTGTTATAAATCAGCCCGGCAGCAATCATATCTGCATCATCACTATCTAAAGTATCAAACAGATCGTTGATATTATGACGAGGGGTCATCACCAGCTTAACCCCCAGATAATCAGCAAAACGTTTTGCCAGTTCATAGTCGAGACCGGAAGGGCCATCCTTTCCGGTGGTGTAGATAAGCGGTGAACTAATGGTGCTAACTCGCAGTTCACCACGGGCTTTTATACGGTCAAGTTGCCCTTCCTGGCCATTACGCCAAGGAATATTGGGCCACAGTGCGAGGGCCAGAAGTAAGGCAACTACACCGATGACAAAGTAATTTAATTTTATGCGCGTCAAATAGTTATCTCTCGGCAGCGCTCTTTATAGATGTGTCGTGAAGCTGAAATCGACATGGTTAAATCCCCAGTGGAGTGGCATTTTGCGCAACAATTCGTCAGTGTGCAACTTTATTGCGAGCTTATTTATTCGGTGTTCATCTTTTAAAGATAACGACACTTTCTGACGCAATTATTAATAATAGCTACGCAAACGGTTTCGTCGGCGACTTAGATTCACTATAATAGCGCGCGTTTTCCCCTGTTTTGCGCCAATGAGTGCTGCGCCCAATGAAGTGCTGTTCCAGTCGCTTCGAAGAGAGAGAAACTTAGATTATGGAAATACTGCGTGGTTCGCCCGCTTTGTCGGCTTTTCGAATTACCAAACTGCTGTCCCGTTGCCAGGATGCTCATCTGCCAGTAGATGATATCTATGCAGAATATGTTCACTTTGCCGATGTTAGCGCCCCATTGAGTGCTGACGAACACGCCAGACTCCAGCGGCTGCTTCAGTATGGGCCATCTCTCCCCGAACATGTGCCAGAAGGGCGTTTACTCCTGGTTACCCCAAGGCCGGGCACTATTTCTCCGTGGTCTTCCAAAGCAACAGATATCGCCCACAATTGTGCATTGCCACAGGTGCTGCGCCTCGAGCGCGGTCTGGCTTTCTATATACAAGGCCCGAATCTGACTGAAACCCAATGGCAACAATTGTCGGCACTACTGCATGACCGCATGATGGAAACGGTCTTTACAGATTTGCAGCAAGCCGGGCAACTGTTCTCTCACCACCAGCCAGCCCCAGTACAACGGGTGGATATTCTGGCGCAGGGCCGCAGTGCACTGGAGCAGGCCAATATTAAATTAGGTCTGGCACTGGCTCCGGATGAAATTGATTATCTGCTGGCCGCCTTTACTGGCCTTGGGCGCAACCCGACAGATATCGAGCTGTATATGTTTGCTCAGGCCAACTCTGAGCATTGCCGCCATAAGATTTTTAATGCGGATTGGAAAATTGATGGTGTTGACCAGCCTAAGTCGCTGTTTAAGATGATCAAAAACACCTTTGAACATACACCAGATTACGTGTTGTCTGCTTATAAAGACAATGCCGCAGTGATGGAAGGTTCTCAGGTTGGGCGCTTCTTTGCTGCGCCAGAAAATGGTGTTTATGGCTACCATCAGGAAGAGGCGCACATCCTGATGAAAGTTGAAACCCACAACCACCCGACGGCTATATCGCCATGGCCAGGCGCGGCTACCGGTTCAGGCGGGGAAATCCGTGATGAAGGTGCCACTGGGCGTGGCGCCAAGCCGAAAGCCGGTTTGGTGGGGTTCTCTGTATCTAACTTGCGTATCCCTGGTTTTGAACAGCCGTGGGAAGAGAATTTCGGTAAGCCAGATCGCATAGTGACGGCACTGGACATCATGACCGAAGGCCCATTGGGTGGCGCGGCATTTAATAATGAATTTGGCCGTCCGGCACTGCTGGGTTATTTCCGTACCTATGAAGAGCGCGTGAACAGCCATAACGGCACTGAGTTACGCGGCTACCATAAGCCGATTATGTTAGCGGGCGGGATGGGTAATATCCGCGCGGATCATGTGCAAAAAGGCGAAATTACCGTCGGTGCCAAGTTAGTGGTGCTCGGTGGGCCATCGATGAACATCGGTTTGGGGGGCGGTGCTGCTTCTTCCATGACATCCGGCCAATCTGATGCAGATCTGGATTTTGCTTCGGTACAGCGCGATAACCCGGAAATGGAGCGCCGCTGTCAAGAAGTGATTGATCGCTGCTGGCAGTTGGGTGACCACAACCCAATTCTGTTTATTCATGATGTCGGTGCTGGCGGTTTGTCCAACGCCATGCCGGAGTTGGTGAGCGATGGTGGCCGTGGTGGTCGCTTTGAACTGCGCGATATCCTCAATGACGAGCCGGGTATGAGCCCGTTGGAAGTGTGGTGTAACGAATCCCAGGAGCGCTATGTTCTGGCCGTTGCTCCTGCGCAAATGGCACAATTTGCAGAAATTTGCCGCCGTGAACGTGCGCCATATGCTGTTATCGGTGAAGCCACCGAAGAAAAACATCTGACCCTGAATGACCGCCATTTCGACAATCAGCCGATTGATATGCCGCTGGATGTGCTGTTGGGTAAAACACCGAAAATGCTACGTGATGTCACCCGCCTACAGGCGAAAGGTGAGGCATTGCAACGGGCTGAAATCAGCATCGCTGATGCAGTGAAACGTGTCATGCATTTGCCAACAGTTGCCGAGAAAACCTTCTTGATAACCATTGGTGATCGTACCGTAACCGGCATGGTAACCCGTGATCAGATGGTTGGCCCATGGCAGATTCCGGTCGCTGACTGCGCGGTAACCAGCGCCAGTCTCGACAGTTATTATGGCGAAGCTATGTCACTGGGCGAACGTGCGCCAGTGGCCTTGCTGGATTTCGCCGCTTCTGCCCGTTTGGCCGTCGGCGAAGCCTTGACCAATATTGCGGCGACTCAAATTGGCGAACTTAAGCGCATTAAGTTGTCGGCTAACTGGATGTCCGCAGCTGGCCATCCGGGTGAAGATGCCGGTTTGTATGACGCGGTACGTGCGGTAGGTGAAGAGTTATGTCCCGCACTGGAAATTACCATTCCAGTGGGTAAAGACTCCATGTCGATGAAAACCCGCTGGCAGGAAGGTGGCGAGCAGCGTGAAATGACCTCGCCGCTCTCCTTGGTGATTACGGCTTTCGCGCGTATCGAAGATGTTCGCCACACTGTGACCCCACAGCTGCGCACCGATAAAGGTGACAATGCGCTGCTGCTGATTGATTTGGGCGCGGGCCACAATGCGCTGGGTGCTACGGCGTTGACTCAGGTTTATCGCCAGTTAGGGGACAAACCGGCAGATGTGCGCGATGTGCAACAGCTGGCTGGTTTCTTCAACGCGATGCAGCGTTTAGTCGCTGATCAGGCCTTATTGGCCTATCACGACCGCTCTGACGGTGGCCTGTTAGTGACACTGGCTGAAATGGCTTTTGCAGGCCATTGTGGCGTGCAAGTGGATATTCAATCCTTGGGTGATGATGCGCTGGCTGCCTTGTTTAACGAGGAGTTGGGGGCCGTTATTCAGGTGCGGGCCGAGCAGCGCGCTATAGTGGAAAAAGTGCTGGCAGATCATGGTCTGGCGAATTGTACCCACTATCTGGGCCGCGCCGTTGAGGGTGATGTTTTTGACCTCCGTAGTGGCACTGATGTGGTATACAGCGAAAAACGCAGTACCTTGCGCTTATGGTGGGCGGAAACCACCTGGCAGATGCAGCGGTTACGCGATAACCCAGATTGCGCCGATCAAGAGCACCAAGCTAAACAGGATGAACGCGATCCTGGCTTAAATGTGAAACTGACCTTTGATCCGGCAGAAGATATCGCCGCACCTTACATCATCAAGCAAGTGCGACCAAAAGTGGCGGTGCTACGTGAGCAAGGGGTTAACTCCCACGTGGAGATGGCCGCCGCTTTCCACCGTGCCGGTTTTGATGCGGTTGATGTGCATATGAGCGACTTGCTGGCAGGGCGTACTGATTTGCAATCCTTCCAGACTTTAGTGGCCTGCGGTGGCTTCTCTTACGGTGACGTACTGGGGGCGGGCGAAGGTTGGGCGAAGTCTATTTTGTTCAATGACCGGGTACGTGATGAGTTTGAAGCATTCTTCCATCGCCCTGAAACACTGGCGTTGGGCGTGTGTAATGGCTGCCAGATGATGTCTAATCTGCGCGAGCTGATTCCGGGCGCTGAGCATTGGCCGCGCTTTGTCCGCAATCTGTCTGACCGCTTTGAAGCGCGCTTTAGTCTGGTTGAAGTGACAAACAGCCCATCACTGTTTATGCAGGATATGGCGGGTTCACGGATGCCAATTGCTGTTTCACATGGTGAAGGGCGAGTTGAAGTGCGTGATGCCGCGCATCTGGCGACACTGGAGCAAAGCAATTTGGTGGCGTTACGCTTTGTGAATAACTACGGTGTCGTGACCGAGCAGTATCCGGCTAACCCGAATGGTTCTGCTAACGGCATCACGGCGGTAACCAGTGCTAGCGGGCGGGCTACGGTAATGATGCCGCATCCTGAGCGCGTTTTCCGCACTGTCAGTAACTCATGGCATCCAGAAGAGTGGGGCGAAGATAGCCCGTGGATGCGTATGTTCCGTAATGCGCGTAAGCAATTGGGCTAAGTTAATTTGTTTTGAATATGACAGCAGGGGCATTGGATGATGCCCCTGAAGTTAATGACAAAGTACCCGTAACGGTGAGAACAGGCAGGTCGTAAAGACGCCGTAAAATCGTCCCTGATGGCTCGACCCGCGCCATCCCTGGCGTAGACGCTTTACTTTTCTACCTGTCCTCACCTTGCACGATCGAGTTGTTGGGGTTTGTCAGCAGTCTGAGGGGCATCGAATGGTGCCCTTTCTTTTATTAGGCTGTTTTCACTATTATTTAACGATGAGTGGAAAAGTCTTTTTAGCTGATAATTTTTCATTGTTATAAACTTCTACAACCAGATCATAGTAACCGGAGATAATATCCTCCAGGCTCAGATCTATTCTTTTTGAATTATGGTTAATAAATCCAGATGTTTCATAAGAAATTGTGTTTTCATTGTTTATCAAATAAATGTAATAACTGACAAATTCAGGTGAACTAAGAATAAAAGAAATATAACTTTCCTTATTGGTTAAATGATAGTTGTATTGAAAGTCTTCAACCTCAAACTGAGGCGCCGCCGGGCTTTCTTCTTCATTAGTAGAATTTATTTTTTGTATGTTTTTCAGCATATAGTTTGGTGATACTAATAATGTGTTTTTTGCAGCATATATACTTGGGGTATTCATTAGGAGTGCCATCGTTACGGTGATCAATATTTTATTAATTATTTTCATATAAACCTCGATGTCATTTTTTAAGTATCATGGGTTATTGTTTTTTTTTGCATTAAAAATGCAATTTTTTATTTTCTTGTTATAGGGTTTTCCTGCCATCCAGAATGGGGCATTTGTCGTAGTGATAAAATCTCATAATTTATAACGTGATGATAATTTCAACAGTATCACTGCATAGTGCTGTTGGTAGTGGTAAAGATAATGAATAGAAAAATAAAACATCACATTCAACCAATTGATTTTAAATGTTTTTATTATTTTGTCGGGAAATTGCGACAATGGCACTTGAGTCTGTCTCAAAAAGGAGACATTTATATTTTTGATTTATAAGTGTTTTATTTTAACCTGAGACAGGTGTCGGGAAACAGCGACAAAACGTGGTTGAATCACACCATATGATGAGCGTTTATGTAAGAATAAAATGAAATTAAAATTTATTTTCATTAAATATCAATGTGTTAAATTTATTTTTTAAAACTTGGCACGTAAGCTGCATTATCATTTACAGTTGCTCATTCACCTCTTTATGATAGTCCCGCTGTAAAGCGGAATATGCACTTCATAAGCCACCGAATGATGCCTAAGACTGGTACCTATCGTCCACCCAAACCGATATCGTGCGAATGCACCTATCAAACATCGGACGACACGTTGAGTGAGGTGCCGCCTATGTCCTGCTGTGATGAGTAGTTCATCAATATTGGACATGTCTGGATGCTATTCGTCTCATCCTCCCGATGATTGCCTCGGCTTCATCAAACTGGAGACGATTTTTAAGGGCATCCACATATTCTGCGACGGGGCATTTATTGCCCCGTTGTCACATTTAAAGTTCTCCATTTTCACTGCAACTGATTATAAAAGCAGGTCTGATGATGATTCTGACGATAATGGAGCAGCAGCCTTAATGAAAAGCACTTAGCTTAAAGCTAGGTGCTTTTTTTTTACTTCAACCAAACGGGCAAGTTGCGGACATGCCCGCATAAATTGGGTTACAGGCATTGTAATCCTGACAAAGTCAGTTAGCATCACAACAGAATGATAGGTAATGAGATGATTTCGTTGAAAAGATGGCGTTTGTTCCCCCGTTCTTTACGTCAATTGGTGCTCATGGCATTTCTGTTGGTGCTGCTCCCTTTATTGGTGCTGGCATATCAGGCTTATCAAAGCCTTGACCATTTGAGCACCCAGGCGGCCGATATTAACCGCACTACGTTGGCTGATGCCCGACGTAGCGAGGCAATGACCAGCGTGGCGCTCGAAATGGAGCGCAGTTATCGCCAGTATTGTGTATTAGATGATGCAACACTGGCAAAGCTCTATCAGCATCAGCGTAAACAGTATGCTCAAATGCTCGATACCCACGCGGCGATCCTACCTGATGCTCGCTATTATCAGAACTTGCGTGAATTGTTGACGCAACTTTCTGATATTAAATGTAAAAATAGTGGTCCAGAACAAAATGCTTCGGCGTTATTAGAGCAATTTTCGCGTTCGAATGCCGAAATGGTACAGGCCACCCGTGATGTGATTTTCTCCCGAGGACAGCAACTGCAAAAAGATATTGCTGAACGTGGGCAATTTTTTGGCTGGCAGTCCCTGTTACTGTTTTTAGTCAGCGTATTGCTGGTGGTGTTATTCACACGCATGATTATCGGGCCGGTTAAAGGCATCGAGCGAATGATTAATCGGCTAGGAGAGGGGCGTCCACTGGGTAACACGGCGTTGTTTAAAGGTCCGCGAGAGTTACGCTCGCTGGCACAGCGCATTATTTGGCTCAGTGAACGTTTAGCCTGGCTTGAATCACAGCGCCATGAGTTTTTACGCCATATTTCCCATGAATTAAAAACGCCGCTGGCCAGTATGCGCGAAGGTACTGAATTGTTAGCGGATGAGGTTGCTGGCCCGTTGACTCAAGATCAAAAAGAAGTCGTGGCTATCCTGGATAACAGTAGCCGCCATTTACAATTATTAATTGAACAATTATTGGACTATAACCGTAAACTGGCCGATGGCCCCGGCGAGCTGGAAAATGTCGAATTGGTAGAAATGGTCGAAGATGTGATTTCAGCTCATAGCTTACCGGCGCGAGCCAAGATGATTCGTACCGAGACGGATCTGAAAGCGGATATTTGTTGGGCAGATCCGACACTATTGATGCGGGTATTAGATAATCTCTACTCCAATGCGGTGCACTATGGCGAGGAATCCGGTACCATTTGGGTGAGAAGCCGTCAGGTGAATAACCGCGTGCAAATTGATATTGCCAATACCGGTGCTTCGATCCCGGAATCTGAAGAAACAATGATATTTGAGCCTTTTTTCCAGGGAAGTCATCAGCGAAAAGGGGCCGTCAAAGGCAGCGGGCTGGGGCTGAGTATTGCTCAGGACTGCATCAAACGTATGCAGGGCGACTTGCAATTGGTGTCCGTGGATTACGCCGCAGTCTGTTTCCGTGTTGAATTGCCATTAACCGCTGAGAATGAATAAATAATGTACAAATGGTCTATGAGCAGCGTTATTAAAAAGACCGTCTTTTTGTCATGTCAGACATCAACTACTACCAATAAGCTGGTGGGAAGGTCAGGCTCGGGTGTTTTTTGGCCTGCTTTGTTGCTGGCCCCGCTATTACTCACGGGATGTACTGATAACCCGACTGCGGGTCGTTTCTCCCAAGCTGTTCAGATGGTGATACCAGAAACGAAAATCGTTGATTATCGGACCTTATCCTGTGATGTATTGTGGGATCTTGATGATAAAGAGACGCTGGAAAACTCCCTTTATTGGTTACGGGCGATGGATTGTGCTGAGCGCTTGGGTTCAACTCAAGCACGGGTATTAGCCAAAACATTACCGGTAGTGACGTGGTCAACCGCCTTTAAGCAGGGTATTTTGGTGAGCAGTGCTGAACCGTCGATTGCTGAGCGTCGTCAAGTCGTTGAGCGTTTGAACAGCTATAGCCAAAGTTTCCCCGGCGCTGTGCGCCCACTGATTCAACTATGGCGTGAGCAGCAAGTTCTGCGCATCTCTCTGGCAGAAGAGCGCACGCGTTATCAGCGCTTGCAAGAAGAGTCCGACGCGCAAATTGACCGCCTGAGAGAGAGTCAGGTTCGGTTGCAATATAATTTACTGGATACTACCCGTAAGCTGGAAAATCTGACAGATATCGAACGGCAGCTTTCATCACGTAAGCAAATGCAAAACGAGATCCCGGAAACCGATGCTGACAGCAAAGCCGCGGCGGCCCTCAAACCAACAGAAACCAAGCCAGTTGAGGCTAAACCTCAGCCTAAAGTCGAGCCGGTTAAACCGGTTGAAACCAAGCCTGCGGATGTTAAACCCATAGAGACCAAACCTGCTGAAGCTAAACCGGCGGAAACCAAACCGACAGAAGCTAAACCTGCTGCATCCACCAGTCCGGTTGAAAGTAAACCAACTGAGCCGCCAGCAGATAGCAAACCTGCGCCGCAACCGGTAGAAAAACCGGCTGATACTTATGCCGCACCAGTCGTACCACCAACTGACGTTCCACCAGCGACAAATAAGGAATCACATGACGCCACGCAAACCGGCCAATCTACTGCTGGTTGACGACGACCCCAGCTTACTGAAATTGCTGGGGATGCGTTTAACCAGTGAAGGTTTTAATGTCACCACAGCGGAAAGCGGGCAGGAAGCATTGCGTCTGTTGATGCGCGAGAAGATTGATCTGGTTATCAGTGACTTGCGTATGGATGAAATGGATGGCATGGCGTTGTTTGCTGAAATACAAAAGCATCAACCGGGCATGCCAGTCATTATCCTGACCGCACATGGCTCTATCCCTGATGCCGTGGCCGCGACCCAACAAGGGGTGTTTAGTTTCCTGACTAAACCGGTTGATCGCGATGCCTTATATAAAGCAATCGATGCAGCTTTAGAGCTTTCTATTCCTGCCGGTGATGATACTTGGCGTGAAGAGATAGTGACCCGCAGCCCTGTGATGTTGCGCTTGTTAGAGCAGGCCAAAATGGTGGCGCAATCGGATGTCAGCGTGTTGATTAACGGCCAAAGTGGTACCGGTAAAGAAGTTTTGGCGCAAGCCATCCATGCCGCCAGCCCTCGGGCGAAAAAAGCTTTCATTGCGATCAACTGCGGTGCCTTGCCTGAACAGTTACTGGAATCGGAGCTATTTGGCCATGCCAAAGGGGCATTTACCGGCGCAGTCAGTAGCCGTGAAGGGCTATTTCAGGCGGCCGAAGGCGGGACACTGTTCTTAGACGAAATCGGTGATATGCCGCTGTCTTTGCAGGTGAAACTACTGCGAGTATTGCAGGAGCGCAAAGTACGCCCTTTGGGCAGTAACCGTGATTTGAGTATCGATGTGCGGATCATTTCAGCGACTCACCGTGATTTACCCAAGGCGATGGCAAAAAATGAATTTCGCGAAGATCTCTACTATCGTTTGAATGTGGTGAATCTCAAGATCCCTGCATTGCATGAGCGCTCAGAAGATATTCCGCTGCTGGCTAACCATCTGTTACGTGAATCAGCCAAACGCCATAAGCCATTTGTCCGCAGCTTCTCAACCGATGCCATGAAACGGCTGATGACGGCCAGTTGGCCAGGTAACGTGCGCCAATTGGTGAACGTGATTGAGCAATGTGTGGCATTAACCTCTGCACCTGTTATCAGTGAAGCACTGGTTGAACAGGCGTTGGAAGGGGAAAATACCGCGTTACCGACCTTTGTAGAGGCGCGTAATCAATTCGAATTGAATTATTTGCGTAAACTGCTACAAATCACCAAAGGCAATGTGACTCAGGCAGCAAGGATGGCGGGGCGTAATCGTACTGAATTTTACAAGTTACTGTCACGCCATGAACTAGATGCCAATGATTTTAAAGAATAAATTATACCCGTCATACTTCAAGCTGCATGTGCGTTGGCTGCTTTCGTTCACCCGAATCATTGACTGGCGTCAACTCATCGGGACTCTCTCGTTTGCCGCCTTCCCGCAACTCGAATTATTTAGGGTATATATTATTTATCAATAAAATGTTAGCTACAGGCACACTGATAACCGAGTTTAAATCCCATGAGCAGAAAACTTTCCATTGCATTAGCCCAGTTAAATTGGCTGGTCGGCGATATCGAAGGCAACACTGAACGTATGTTGCAGACCTTACATGAGCAGCAGAAGGCCGGAGCTGACCTGGTGATGTTCTCCGAGCTGGCTTTGTCCGGTTATCCGCCAGAAGATCTGCTGTACCGTGATGATTTCTACCAACGCTGTGAAGCACAATTAGCTCGTTTGCAGGCGGCAACGCAGCAAACGGCGGTGTTGGTGGGGCATCCATGGCGTGAAGCGGACAAGCTGTATAATGCACTGTCTTTGTTTGCTGACGGTAAATTGCTGGGGCGTTATTTCAAGCAGCAATTACCCAACTACGGCGTATTTGATGAAAAACGCTATTTCTCTGCCGGTCATGATACCTGTGTGGTGGAGTTAAAAGGTTACCGCTTGGGCCTGCTTATCTGTGAAGATTTATGGTTCGATGGCCCGGTTGATGCGGTTAAAGCTGCGGGGGCTGAAATTGTATTGTCGATCAATGCCTCACCGTATAACCGGGAAAAACCCTATATTCGCAAAACGCTGATGGCGGCGCATTGCCAGCGTACCGGCTTGCCATTGGTGTATCTCAACCAAATTGGTGGGCAGGATGAGCTGATTTTTGATGGCTGTTCCAAAGTATTCGATGCTGCCGGTAATATGACCCACCGTCTGGCGGCATTTGCTGAGCAAACCACTTTATTGCAGTTCAATGAGTGTGAAGTGGTGCCGATGATGGCGCCTGCCGCTGAGTTGCCGCCATTGGCGCAGGTCTATGAGGCCTTGGTTTTGGCGGTGCGTGATTACGTCACTAAAAATGGTTTCAATGGCGCGGTTCTCGGCCTGTCGGGCGGGATTGACTCAGCACTGACACTGGCAATCGCCGTGGATGCATTGGGTAAAGATAAGGTTCAGGCATTGATGATGCCGTTCCGTTATACCGCAGATATCAGTATCGCTGATGCCAAAGAAGAAGCTGAAATTTTAGGTATCGAATTTGATGTGCTCTCCATTGAACCGATGTTTGATGCCTTTATGGGCCAATTGTCACCGATGTTTGCTGGTACCGCACGCGATACCACAGAAGAAAACCTTCAGGCGCGCTGCCGTGGTGTGGTGTTGATGGCGTTGTCGAACAAGCGCCGCAGCATCGTATTAACTACCGGTAACAAAAGCGAAATGGCTGTAGGCTACGCCACACTATACGGTGATATGGCGGGCGGTTTTGATGTTTTGAAAGATGTGCCTAAGACGTTGGTATTTAAACTATCCGAATATCGTAACACCGTTTCATATGTTATCCCGCAGCGGGTGATTACTCGTCCGCCGTCGGCAGAGCTGGCACCTGATCAGAAAGATGAAGATAGCCTGCCACCTTATGATATTTTGGACGCCATTCTCGAAGGGTATGTCGAGCAAGATAAGTCAGTCGCCGATTTGGTTGCTGACGGTTTTGATGAAGCTATCGTGCGTAAGGTTATCCGCCTGGTAGATATCAACGAATATAAACGGCGTCAGTCTGCTGTCGGGCCGCGAATCACCGCCCGCAATTTTGGTAAAGATAGACGCTATCCGATTACATCAGGCTTTGGCCGCAAGAATTGGTAAAACAGGGATTCACCATGAAAAAAATTGACGCGATTATTAAGCCATTCAAACTCGATGATGTCCGTGAGGCACTGGCTGAAGTTGGTATCACCGGGATGACGGTAACCGAAGTAAAAGGTTTTGGCCGCCAGAAAGGGCATACCGAACTGTACCGTGGTGCTGAGTATATGGTGGATTTCCTGCCAAAAGTAAAAATCGAAATTGTTGTTGCTGACGATATTGTGGATACCTGCGTTGAAGCGATTATGCAAACTGCTCAGACCGGTAAGATCGGCGATGGTAAAATCTTTGTCTTTGATGTCTCCCGCGTAGTTCGTATCCGTACCGGTGAGCAGGACGAAGAAGCGATTTAAACTCTGCATATTTAAGTCATCAATAAAAAGCCCGTTTCGTTTCCACGAACGGGCTTTTTTACACCTAAATACCCTTAAACCCGAAGTAATTGGAGTTGCAGGTAGGCAGCAAGTGAACAAATCCCGATAAGCTTACTCAAGTAAGTGATTCGGGTGAGTGAGCGTAGCTAACAACCCTGCAACTTCAAGTCCCAAGGGTTTATGCCGGGACAAATAACCCCAGCCAATAGAACAGATTCAGCACAATGCCGGCGATAATCACTGCAACCACAGGTGCGGCAATCTTCATTACCGGGCGGCCAATAGCCTCGTTGAGGAAATAGAGTGCGGTGGTGATAGTAAAACCGGTGTAACCGGCCATTTTGATTGACGCGAAAATAGCCCCGATTAACAGCGCATATTCCATCAGTAAATTCATAACATTACGAATATTGTCGGAAGCATTTCGCACCGACGGGAAGCGGCCCAGCCACTTACCGATTGAGCGCAGCATCAATACTTCCAGCGATATCACTACCGCACCAATTATCCCTGCCAGCAATGGATTCGGTACCAGATAACCCACCACAAACACGAATGTGAAACCAGCTACGGCATAAACACCGGTTGCCAGCGCGGTAGTGGCAATTAACGGCACAAAACCGAGGCCACGCATAAACTCGGCCAATGATGCCTGATGGATTAATGCCAGCGATTCTTCCGGTGTGATGCCCGGAGCGTAAGCTTTTGCCAGGGTATAAATCGACACCTCGCTACCGCCGAAGATCTTCATACTTGCTACGGCAGAAATTAACCCGCCGACAATCGCCAGCATCGGGAGGTTTTTAATAATTCGCTGGGTTCGCTCTTCGAAAACAGAGTGCCCGCCACCACCTCCCAGGTGGGTTTTTGCTCGTAAATCTTGTGCAATGGCAATCCCGATAAGCAGAATCATACCGACGAAAATCTCAATAGATTCAGGGAATAGGCCGGTAAAGCGAGTAATAATCAGGCGAGTTAGTAGCACGATAAAAGCAGAGACGACGGCAGTTTTCCAGCCAAATTGGTAGAAAATGGCGACCAATGGGAACAAGGCGAAGGCGGAAATCACCGGGCTGCTCAGCTCTCCTAGCGAGCCAATAAAGTTCACGGGTAATGAGGTCAACGCGGTATTAACGGCCGGTAAGCTGGTCAGTGCTAAAATACCCCAAGCTGCACCTAGCGCGAAGGCCAGATAGCTATTAATTGCCAGTACACCAATGATGTCGGTCGGCAGAAATAGCAGCCAGGAGTTAAGTAAACCGGTTGAGAGTGTGAAAGATATACCGACAGAGGCAATAAAGCCGACACTCAGGCCAAAAGCGATACTGCCTGCCTCACGGCGACTCATATTCCCTTCAACCAATTGCGGCAGAATAGGGCGAATGCCGTCATGGAACACGGCGACACTGCGGTGAGAAAGCAGCGCGGTCATCCCGGTCAACAGGGCAACCACAACAATATGAATATAATCCACGGTGGTCCCCTTAGCGCAACTGTGTAATCAGCAGCGGGATAGCATGCTCAATATGTTCAACCGATAGGCCAAACGCCACTTTACCCTCAGTGACAAATTTTTCTATTTGTTCTGGTTTGGCTTTGATTCCCGGCTTGGCGATTGTGGCACTTTTGTTATAACCAATAATCGCGATAGCCATTGATAATGCGGCTCCGGCCCCAGTGTTGCAGGCACCAATATAATAATCCAACTGGCCTTCTTTCACTTTTACTGCGGCATCCATATCCGAAAGAATAAATGTTTCAAAAGTATGAGGAGCCGTCTGCTCAATCATTTCGCGAATTAACTCTCGTTGCAGCCCGGCAATGCCAATCTTCTTCATAATCACTTTCCTTGCGTGGCGAAAAATTTATTAGGATTGTGGCGCAACATCATTTCCACCTGAGCGGAGGAAATCCCTGCGGCCAGTAACATGGGAACAAATGAATCAACTAAATAGCTAAATCCACTACCGCCATTGGCTTTTAAATGTGAGCGGCGGGTTATATCCATAGAGAGCATGACTTTATCCAATAATCCACGCTCAGCGAGTGTGACTAACATCGCGATTCGGCGTTCATCAGGGAAATAGCTATTTTTACCAATGGTATCGAATTGGACATATACACCCATATCGATCATTTTCATAATAAGGTCGGGCTGTTCTTTCAGGTCACAATGGCCGATGACTACGCGATCCAGCGCTACACCATGTTGCTTGAGCAGAGCGATTTGCTCCAACCCCATAGTGCTGAAACTGGTGTGGGTCGAAATGGGCAGGCCGGTGGCATGGTGAGCTAATGCCGCGGCATGAAAGACTTTGGCTTCGTCAGGGGTAATTATGCCCTCACTGGTACCAATTTCGGCAATAACACCGGCTTTCAGTTCTGTGCCATCAATACCTATCTCGATTTCATCAATCATAGTTTGCGCCAATTGCTCAGCGCTATTCTCGCGTACCATTGGTGGGTAAAAACTGTCGGTATAATAGCCGGTTGAAGCGATAACATTGATGCCACTGTCACGCATCACATTCAATAAAAACTGCGGATTTCGGCCCATATATCGATTGGTCACTTCGACAATATTGGCCACCCCTTTACCCACTAACTCACGCATTTCGTCGCAGATGAGTTGATATTGATCCAACCGGCAATCCAAATTATTTTTAAATCCAGATAAATCAATATGGAGATGTTCGTGCGCGTAGGTGTATCCATCGGGATTAATCATCGGGCAGGCTCCGAAGAAAGTCAGTGTGTAAGACTATCATGGGTATTCATTAAATAAACTAACGTATTGGGCTGATGGCTTTTTTTATTGATTAACCCAGCCTATTGCCTTGGCTGTCATAGCAGCCAAGTATGCGGGGAGTGCCACTTTGAATGCCATCTATCAAGACGACATCACTGCGAGTTACAAATATCTGGGTGCGGAAACACATAATAACCGGACTACCAACTGGGAACTGGCCAGCCAGACGCAGACAATAATCGATACTGTCATTATCAATCGGTAATACTGAGGATTGGCTAAATTGGTTATCGTGCCAAATTAACGCATTTTGCAAATGGCCACGGCGATAATAACCGCCGCCAAATACATAGCTATTATCAGCAAAATGATGGGAAATCTCGGATAGATATAGCATAGATATCTGTTCTGGCTGGTCGCCATGCTGATTGGCGGGCATGGTTCCGGTGAGTGCATGGCCGGGTTCGCTGTGTGTTATTCCCAATTGGGCCAACTGGGAGAGGGTGGTACAACTGGTTGCTGAGGGGGCATTTACCTGTTCAAAGGTGACATCTTCTGCTTGCAGGATATCCCGCGCGGCCAATAAAGTTTGCATGTTGGCTGTTGGCAAAGTTTGCCGCAACTGGGGGTCATAAACCATACAAGGGAAATGCGTTATTCCAACCAATCGTACGCCCGGCATAGCTTGAATAGCCGCAATGACAGCTGGCAAATGATTTAACTCGAACCCCGCTTCTTGCCCTGAATAGAGCAAATCTCCTGATTGGCAAACCTTCAACATTAAGGGCTGGATAATATGTTGGCGATGCGCCGCCTGTGATATTTCCAGTGCTTTTTCTAATGAGAAAACGGTTATGACTTCTGGTCGCTGACGAATTATTTCTGTCAGCATGCCAGAGGGGGGTTGCACCAGATGGCCAATATGAGCAACAGGAATGGCGTGGCGATAGAGCTGTCGAGCTTCTTTAAAATCCACCGCCACCATACCGTGATAATGGGTGCCCTGATAACTGCAAGCCAGCAGCCGGCGACACAACTCCGGATTACGGCCAAATTGTTTACTCATCAAATACAGTTTTACCTGGTGATGATGGGCAGCTTGCAGTAGCAAACGGGCATTGGCTTCAGTTTGTTCCACATCGATGACATAGCTATCAGGATAAATCTTTCCCTGGTGCCAGAATGAGATAGCCGCATCAATAAGTTTAGTGTTTTGTTTTAATAGGGTTTTTAAAAACATTTTATGTCCTGGACGCCCTAGGCATAATTACGTTTGTTAAATAATTATTATTTTGAATATTTTTTATAAAAGAGAACCTGGTGTTGTATTTTGGCGACACTACCCCGACAAATCTGCTTTAGCGCAACAGGGGGGTGTCACTAGAAAGGTATAGACCGTAAAGGTTCGCGAGTAAATATCCGATTTCATTTTCTGCCGGTTTTAATGAAAAATAGGCCAATAAATCCTGATTTATTTCTCGGATATAGTGAATTTCTTTGCTTTGAACAATTTCCGCTAATATTGCCGGGTCCAACGCAGCGATCTCTTCACCGCGGCGGGTACGCATTAATGCATTTGCCATATGAGTGATAGCCATCACCCCTTGGTCACCATGTACCGGCAATTGCCAGAAATGTTCTAACCGGTTGATAACCTGGTCTAATCCCTGACCAATATCCTGATCGATAACCCCTGACTGACATAGAATATTAAGACGCGCATCAATACAAATCTTCAAAGAGTGGCCTCCCGAAAATAGCCTGGCTTGCTGCCAGATTGATATGATTAATAACGAGGTTCTATCTCGCCATTCTGTACTGCTCGCTGGTGGTTAAGCAGTAATGTCTCATTAATGCCTTTTTCCAGCAGCAATTTGATCGGATGATTATCAGGTCGGATAAGGATAACGGCTTGCGAAGCTTGAATATAACGTTCATCACCTTGCAGTTTTATTGCCTGCAAATCTTCATGAGGGACATTATCCGCCAGATTCCAAATAGCGGCATCAATATCACCACGATTTATATGTGCGATGCAATCGCTATAAGGTAATTCAACTAATTCGATAGGTTGTCCGGCAAATTTAATCTCAGTGAGCAGACATTGATCGGGGGAACGCGGATCTAACCCGACACGACGAATGTTATTTTGCTCACCACGACGGCAAATAAGTTGGTGACCATCCACATAAGAGCCATTTCCCAGATTCAGTGCCAGAGCGACTTTCCCTTGATCCAGATAACTTTTAGCGGCCAGATGCGAAACCACAGCCATGTCGTAAATACCGTCTATCAGACATTCGATTCGCACTTCAGCGCCGCGCATATGGGCAAAATAGAGGGGAAGTAAGGTAAATTGCTCTCTTAAACCGCTGGCCAAACCTTCATAAAGCTTGGTGTAAGGTAGTGGCATGGCACACACCATATTACCCAGATCAGCCTGTTGCAGTAACAGTGGCATATTCAGATCAATCAACAAGGTGCCATTACGGCCTCGGCGTTCAACGATGATAGCGCCATCCGCTTCCAGCACTTTTAATGCATGCTGTACCACGCCGACGGAGATACCGAAATCATCGGATAACTCATCGATGGTTTTAAGCCGATTCCCGGCGCGCTCACCAATTAAATAGCGCGCCATAGATACTAATGCCAACCCTTCTTTTTTTATGAATTTCTTACTCATGGTAGGTCAATTCAGCCTTAATTTACCCTGTGTTACCGGGCAATAAATAGTAAGGGATAATGTCAGCCACACTATTAATTTTCAGTTATATGAATATTTAGACATTCATCTGAATGCCTCATCGTGGCAATATTAAATTAGGATATATGAGATCTAAATCACGTTCTACCACATTTAAAAGCAATAAGTAGACGGTTTTTTTATAACGGATATGCAGGGGAGCGAGAATGGCATCCCCTGAGAAATGAAATAAAATTTAATAATTAAATGACTTTATGCGGGCCGAAGCACTCGTAATGAATTCGCTCGGCTGCTACTCCCTGCGCTAATAATTGGCGGCCGGCAAATTGCATAAAAGCTAACGGGCCGCAGAAGTAATAATGTCGGTTGGGATCGGCTGCCAGCCACTGATGTGAGCTGAGGTCCATTAACCCCTTACTGTGATAATCCTTCTCATGATTATCTTGGGCGGTTGGCTCGCGATACCATACATGGCGGCTGAGATTGGGCATATTGTCTGAAATGGCGGCAACTTCGTCAGCAAAAGCATGAACTTGCCCATTTTCAGCGGCATGTAACCAATGCACTGGTGCGGGATGTTGCTGATTGTGCAAGGTATTGAGCATACTTAACATCGGGGTTTGACCCACGCCAGCTGAAATCAGCGCTACGGGGGTATCCGGCGTAATGTCCAAGAAGAAATCACCACGCGGAGGGGCAATGCGCACACTGTCGCCCTCGTTCAATTCACGGTGCATATAATTAGAAACGGTTCCTTGCTCTTCGCGTTTCACCGCAATACGGTAGGTTTTTCCGTTTGGTGCTGCTGTCAGGGAGTATTGGCGGATTTCCTGATATTCAAGCCGTTCATCTTCAATATAGATACCCAGATATTGTCCTGGTTTGAAATCCAATACCCGGCCACCGTCTTCAGGTGCTAACACAAAACTGCAAATAACCTCACTCTGCATCTCTTTTTTGATGATGCGGAAACGGCGCAAGGTTCGCCAGCCGCCGGTACTATTTTCACCTTGTTGATAAATTTGGCTTTCCCGCGTAATAAACACATCAGCCAACACACCGTAGGCTTTCGCCCAGGCATCTAACACTTCCTCACCAGGAGAAAACATTTCATCCAGCGTACTTATCAAGTGATGACCAACTATCGAGTAATGCTCGGGCTTAATGTTCAAGCTGGTGTGTTTCTGGGCAATACGTTCAACCGCGGGCAGTAAAGCGGCCAGATTTTCAATATTCGCTGCATAAGCACAAATGGCGTTGAACAGGGCTTCGCGTTGATCCCCATTAAACTGATTGCTCATATTGAAAATATGTTTCAGCTCGGGATTGTGCTCAAACATGCGGTCATAGAAATGTGCCGCTAGCTTGGGGCCAGTGGCGGCCAGTAACGGAATAGTGGATTTAACGGTGGCGATGGTTTGACTATCCAGCATGCGGTGCTCCTTAAATATTTATCCCTTTCGCCCTGACTGCAACGCCAATGACTTCAGGTGTTATTGTGTATGATTTAATACATGTATTTTAAATGCATCTTATAGATTGCAGCCTAATTTGTAAATGCACATCATTCTTATAAGGGATTAGCGTGCCGTGTCAGTTCACAGAATATGAAAAAATCACATAATGAATATGAGGATAATTCCGTTGCTTTGGATGAAGTCTGAACAGGTCAAAGCCTTACGCTGCTTGAAGCCAATCGTTTGCGTAAAAACCTCTGTCAAGACCTATCTTAACGGGGGGGAAACAGTTTACACTGTGGGACAGAACCCAAACGGGTGGTCCACTAGGTATATTTAGCAAGCTAAGTCAGGAGAGCCGGATGTTAAAGCGTGAAATGAACATTGCCGATTATGATGCAGATCTATGGCGTGCAATGGAGCAAGAAGTGGTGCGCCAGGAAGAGCACATCGAGCTGATTGCCTCTGAGAACTACACTAGCCCGCGCGTTATGCAGGCTCAGGGTTCTCAGTTGACCAACAAATATGCTGAAGGCTATCCGGGCAAGCGTTACTACGGTGGCTGTGAGTATGTCGATATCGTTGAGCAGTTGGCTATTGACCGCGCAAAAGAGTTGTTCGGTGCTGATTATGCCAACGTTCAGCCGCATTCCGGTTCTCAGGCGAACGTGGCCGTTTACTCAGCATTGCTGCAACCGGGTGACACTGTTTTGGGGATGAATTTGGCGCATGGTGGTCATTTGACCCACGGTTCACCGGTTAACTTCTCCGGCAAACTGTACAATATCGTTCCTTACGGCATTGATGAGTCTGGCAAAATTGATTACGAAGATATGGCGCGTCAGGCCGAAATTCATAAACCAAAAATGATCATCGGCGGCTTTTCTGCCTATTCCGGTATTGTTGACTGGGCAAAAATGCGCGAAATCGCCGACAGCATCGGCGCATGGTTCTTTGTCGATATGGCTCATGTAGCGGGCCTGGTTGCTGCTGGCGTTTATCCTAACCCAGTTCCACATGCACACATCGTAACTACTACCACGCACAAAACACTGGCTGGCCCACGCGGTGGCTTGATTTTGGCGAAAGGCGGTGATGAAGATCTGTATAAAAAACTGAACTCCTCTGTGTTCCCAGCGAACCAGGGTGGCCCATTGATGCATGTTATCGCCGGTAAAGCGGTGGCACTGAAAGAAGCGATGGAGCCTGAGTTCAAGGTTTACCAGCAGCAAGTGGCTAAGAACGCGAAAGCCATGGTGGCTGTCTTCCTGGAACGCGGCTATAAAGTGGTTTCTGGCGGTACAGATAACCACTTGTTCTTGCTTGATTTGGTCGATAAAAACATCACCGGTAAAGATGCCGATGCTGCTTTGGGTCGTGCCAATATCACGGTAAATAAGAATAGCGTACCTAACGATCCGAAAAGCCCGTTTGTCACTTCTGGTGTGCGTATTGGTAGCCCGGCAATCACTCGCCGTGGTTTCAAAGAAGAAGAGTCTCGCGAGCTGGCTGGCTGGATGTGTGATGTGTTGGATAACATCAACGACGAAGCCACAATCGAACGTATCAAACAGAAAGTTCTGGCTATCTGCGCCCGTTTCCCGGTTTACGCATAATCTTGCCAGATTCGCTCTAACCTAATGAAAACCCGCAAAATGCGGGTTTTTTGTCGTTTACATAACGTAAATGTGAAGCCAATCTCAAATTACATGTTTGCCTAATGACAAAGTTGCTAGCAGACGGGGCCTCTGTCACAGTGACCGGCTGACCTCGGAGGGATTCATGGTATTGCAATCAACACGCTGGCTGTCGCTCAGCTATTTCACCTATTTCTTTTCTTATGGCATTTTCCTGCCTTTCTGGGGCATCTGGTTGCAAGGGGAAGGGATACCGCCTGAAACTATTGGTATTTTGCTTGGTGCTGGATTAATTTCCCGCTTTCTCGGCAGCTTGATTATTGCTCCCAGTGTTAAAGATCCCTCTTATCTGGTCACTGCCATCCGAATTCTGGCACTCCTGACATTAGCCTTTGCGGTTGGCTTTTGGTTTGGTCATGGTTGGGCCTGGTTGATGGTGATTATTGCCGGTTTTAACCTATTTTTTGGCCCATTAGTGCCACTTACCGATGCGCTGGCGGCGACCTGGCAAAAACAGATAACCATGGATTACGGCAAGGTTCGGCTATGGGGGTCGCTGGCTTTTGTTATTGGTTCTGCATTGACCGGCAAGTTAGTTTCGGTCTGGGGTCACCCGGCGATTCTTTACAGTTTGCTGTTCGGCGTTTCAGCTATGTTACTGGGAGCATTGCTGAAACCCAGCGTGATGCCTCAGGGAGAAGTTAAGCACGCTAATGTAGCTGCCACCGACTGGAAAGTGTTGCTATCTGAGCCGCAGGTGTGGCGCTTTTTATTGTGTGTGACCTTATTACAAGGCGCACATGCCGGTTATTACAGTTTCAGTTCAATTTACTGGAAAGATGCGGGTTATTCCGCGGCGACAATTGGCTATTTATGGTCGCTGGGCGTGGTGGCCGAGATCCTGGTATTTGCATTCAGCAATGTCCTTTTCCGTCGCTGGACTGCCCGTAGCCTGCTACTGCTTTCGGCCGTGAGCGGCATTATTCGCTGGAGTTTGATGGCTTCTACGACAGAACTGCCGTGGTTGATCCTGATGCAAATCCTGCATTGCGGCTCATTTACTGTTTGCCATTTGGCCGCGATGCGCTTTATTGCCGCCCGGCGTGGGGCAGATGTGATTCGGTTGCAGTCCGTTTATTCTGCACTGGCGATGGGGGGGGGAATTGCGGTGATGACGGTTATTTCGGGGTTCCTGTTCGAACATTATCAGGGGGGGGTGTTCTGGGTAATGGCATTAATAGTGATCCCTGCGCTATTTATTCGCCCTCGGGTGGTGGCAAACCCGGAAGACCTCGCCCATTAGGGCAAATCCAACAGGCGGCGTAACTGCTTGTTTTGTTGTTCAGTTATGGGCAATAACACCTGAATCAGTGGGGGCGTTGATTCAGGTTGTCGCACAGCATAAGGCGTTAGCACCACCGCTGTACCGGAGGGGGCACCAGATTGGAGATACACATCATGGGGCAAGTACTTAATATGTAATGGTAAAAGCGTTAACTCACGAATTTGCTGCTCAACTTGTTGTTCTAATTCCGAATTATTACGTGTCAGTAGTAAAATCTGCTTTTCCTGTAATGCATTTTCTTGCATCAACCAGGCACCAAAACTAATGGCTATCAGCGCAACTTCGTCGGCAGAAAATTGAATCTGGTACTCTTGCTCGAATACGACCAATGCCTGCTGAGTGGTTCGTAACAGCCGGGGATATTGTCGGTTCACTTCTTCCAGTGATGAATTATCAATCCCGATATTGAAATAACAGCGTTCGATAGCAGGGGCGAGATGTGCAAAAAGCTGATTCATCAGCATCTCATTGCTGCCGAGTGTCATTCCGGAAAGCTGTTGAAAACGCATGACTAATTGGTTAGTGGCCGTGATCAGACGTGAATCTTCCGCTGATTGGGTACTGTGATAACGGTGTGCCTTAATCATGGTTAACATCAAGATAAGTACGTCGCGTTCGATTTTATCGAGCGGGTTGCCCAACAGTGGATTAAATGAATCAAATAGACTGTCAGCAGCCGCCAGTGCGGGCTTACGTGTCAACCATTGTTGCTGCGTGAGGGATAACTCTGGCGCAGCATGTTGCCGATTTTCCCAAGTACAATAGGCCAAATACAGTTGTAAGAACTGACGATCTTTTTCATTAAGTTGGCGGTTCAGAAAGGGTTCACACTGAGTGATAATTTGGGGTAAATTCTCTGAAATCAGTCGGTTATCCCATGAGAGTGCCTCATATAAACGGGGAGCGAAATAGTGCTCAACAAATTCAGGACAATAGCGTACACCCCGGCGTAGCCAGTGGATTAAGCACAGCCTTTTGTCCAGCCGATTGCCTTGAATCAAGCAGCTATCATCGGCATTAGCACTCAGTTGCAAATGGTAGAAACGCTGGATTTCATTAGCAACCTCGGCTATATCTTGCCGGGTAGTTGGCTGCTCAACGCCGTTGAATTGGCTGATAGTGTCCAAGTGTACTGTGCTTGCGGGCATAAATAGCATCAGTAACATGTGGCAGCGGCGTTGTTGACCGGATAGTGGTTGACTGGATAACTGGGGCACAGAAGAAGTGTCCAAGTGCATATAACCTTCCGTGATGGATGCGTTGTTATTCATCAGTCTTAAGCATAGCAAAAGAGATTCTATCCGGTTTACTGAGGTCAGGAGCTTTTACATCGACTTACAACTTACATCACAGTTATTGCTGAATTTCCAAGGATTGATCCATGCAGGCTATGTTATGTTATAACAAATTAAGTGCATTTAAGCGGCTGATAGCTCTACTGTTAGTGGGTAGCACTTGTATTTATAGCCAAATAGCGGAGGCGCATCCGCACAGTTTCATCGATATGGATGCCACTTTTGTCAGCGAAAAACAGACATTAGTGGGAATAAAAATGGTATGGACAATGGACGAAATCACCTCTGCGGACCTGCTATATGATGCAGAAAATGCCAAAAGTGATTCTGAAATTTGGAAGAAATTGGCAGCCGAAGTGATGGCTAATGTGTTGGGGCAGCACTATTTCACTGATATCTACCGTGATGGTAAGCCGGTGAAATATAAAAATTTACCGACAGAATATCATTTGTCTCGCAAAGGCCATCAGGCGGTTTTGGAATTCGTGTTACCTCTGGCTGAACCGCAACCCTTGGTCGGAAAGCCTTTTATTATCTCGACTTACGATCCGACCTACTTTGTGGATATGACCTATGCCGATAATAAGGCAGTCAGGCTGTCGACTGAAATGGCAAAAAGTTGCAAATTAACCTTATTCACACCAAACCCTAATGCTTCCTTACAGGCTTATGCGTTGTCTTTGGATAAAAGTGATTCACCGGGAGAAGATATGGAACTTGGCAAACAATTCGCCCAACGGATAACCATGCAATGTCAGTAGGTCTCACCCCCATTACGCGGCCAAGACATTGGCTAATCAATTTATGGCCGCTGCTACTTTTCTTAGTATTATTGGCCGGTGCCGCCCAACTTGCCTGGCTCTATTGGCCGGAACTGCTGTTCAAAACGGTAGTCTGGCAAAAAAGTATGCATCAGCAGATGGCCCAGTTACTGCAACAGGTCAAAGCCAATCCGCATCAAACTGGTCTGGCGTTGATGATGTTCAGCCTGATTTACGACGTGCTTCATGCTGTTGGGCCGGGGCACGGTAAAGTGGTGATAGTGACTTATCTTGCAACCCATCCGGCGCAACTCAAAAACAGTCTGAAACTGACATTTGCTGCGTCGATATTGCAAGGTGGTGTCGCGATCATGCTGGTAACTGTGCTGCTGGGGGTGTTGCAACTCTCGTCGCGTTATTTGCATCAAAGCAGCTTCTGGTTGGAAAAAGGCAGTTTTCTGCTGGTTATCGCGCTCGGAATTTTGTTATGTTTTCGCGCAATAAAACGGCTTTACCATCAAGTAAAGCTATTGAAGCCGCAGAAAATCAGCATCCAGCGTATACAGCCGTTGAGTGCAGATCATGTTCACAGTGAGAGTTGCGGCTGCGGGCATCGACATATGCCGAGTTCTCAAGAGCTGCAAGCGGGCAATGACTGGCGCACCCGTTTAGCGATTATTTTGGCGATGGGCATGCGGCCTTGCTCCGGCGCAATTATGGTGCTGCTGTTTGCCAAAGTGATTGGGGTTTACTGGTGGGGCATTTTGTCGGCCATTGCTATGGCTATTGGCACATCATTGACCATTTCGTTGCTGGCGCTGTTTGTTCACTATGCGCGGCGTTTGGCCGTGCATTTAAGTCGTAAACGAGCACCTGCGGCCTGGGGATCAATAGCCTGGGCGACATTGGCCTTAACTGGCGGCCTCATTTTATTGTTTGCCGGAGTGCTACTTTATCTTTCCAGCCAGCCTGACTTTATCGGTGGAGTTAGGCCATTCGGGCGTTAATTCTCACAATAAAAAAGCCAGTCAGTGTTAGCCGACTGGCTTTTAATGTACATCCGTTAATTGTGTTTAATTAACGTTTTAAGGCATCACTCACTTCGGCCTGAACTATAGACTGAAGAATACCTTTTACAACGCGCGGGTTACCGGCCACGATATTGCCAGAGCTGAAGTGATTATGACCACCGGCAAAGTCAGTTACCACACCACCTGACTCACGAACTAACAGCTCGCCGCCAGCAAAATCCCACGGCTTCAGGCCAATTTCAAAGAAACCGTCAACACGGCCGGCGGCAACATAGGCCAAATCCAGTGCCGCGGAACCGGTGCGGCGAAAATCTGCGCACTGTTCAAACAGTTTGCCAACAATACGGATATACGCCGGAGCATGTTGTTTAACTTTGAATGGGAAGCCAGTTGCCAGAATGGTGCCGTCTAAATCTTTGGCATTGGTGCCACGCAGGCGATAACCATTTAATTGAGCGCCTTGACCACGAGTAGCTGTAAACAGTTCGTTACGCATTGGGTCATAAACTACGGCAACTTCGGTACGGCCTTTGATGCGTACGGCGATAGAAACAGCGAAATGAGGAAGACGTTTAATGAAGTTGGTGGTGCCATCCAGTGGATCAATAACCCATTGTACATCATAATCTTCGCCGACCAACTCACCGCATTCTTCACCAATAATGGTGTGTTTTGGGTAAGATTTACGGATAACGTCAACAATCATAGACTCGGCATCGCGGTCAACGTTGGTAACAAAATCGTTACTGCCTTTTTGGCTCGCTTCGACGGAGTCAGGCGTTTCATAATGTTTGGCAATCAGGTTACCGGCCTTACGCGCAGCGCGTATGGCGATAGTCAGCATTGGATGCATGGGTATCTTCCACTAGGATGTTAAAGAACGAGAAACGGCGCATAGTATAGCAGGGGTTCGGATAAATGCCTATGTCTGTGTTAAGATATGCCGATTCCCCGTTATCCTCAGAGTTTGTATGTTACACAATATTCGTATCGTTTTGGTTGAGACCTCACACACCGGCAATATGGGTTCGACAGCCAGAGCCATGAAAACAATGGGATTAACCAATTTGTATCTGGTCAATCCTTTAGTCAAACCGGATTCTCAGGCCATTGCACTATCCGCCGGTGCCAGCGATGTGATTGGTAATGCCACCATCGTTGATACCTTGGATGAAGCGCTGGCGGGATGCAGCCTGGTGGTGGGTACCAGTGCACGTTCTCGCACCTTGCCTTGGCCAATGCTAGAACCGCGTGAATGTGGTGTTCGCAGCGCACGCGAAGCCGAACATGCGCCGGTTGCGCTGGTGTTTGGCCGTGAGCGGGTGGGGCTTACGAATGATGAGCTGCAAAAGTGTCATTATCATGTAGCAATCCCAGCGAACCCGGAATACAGTTCGCTGAATCTGGCTATGGCAGTGCAAATTTTAGCGTATGAAGTGCGCGTGGCCTTCCTCGATCGCCAGCAGGCTGTCGCGCCAATAGTAGAAGAAGAGGAAGCTCCTTATCCATTAGTGGATGATCTGGAGCGTTTCTATCTGCATTTGGAGCAGGTTTTATCTCATACCGGCTTTATTCGCCAGGCCCATCCGGGGCAGATTATGAGCAAATTGCGCCGTCTGTTTACCCGTGCGCGCCCGGAAGCTCAGGAGCTGAATATCCTGCGCGGGATGCTGACATCTATTGAGAAACAAGATAAATATCCACAACGTGGGGCAGATAGCAGCGAGCATAACGGTAAAAATTAATGCTTTATATCAATTGGTTATTATGAAAACTAACCCAAATTATTAGGAATGGAATAGTTAAATAATACTTGAGTGATTTACTAGGTTAAATAGTTGACTAAAACACTCAAGAATGTCAGAATTCTGGCTTGTTTTCACCAACAGGTAACTTTAGCTATGAGACTGACTTCCAAAGGCCGTTATGCCGTGACCGCCATGCTTGATGTGGCATTACATTCCCAGGACGGGCCAGTTCCTCTGGCAGATATTTCTGAACGTCAGGGGATCTCATTATCCTATCTGGAACAGCTTTTTTCACGGTTACGCAAGAATGGCTTAGTGGCCAGCGTTCGTGGTCCAGGTGGTGGTTACCTGCTGGGTAAAGATGCATCAGCAATCGCGGTAGGTGCTGTTATCACCGCCGTTGACGAATCTGTCGATGCGACTCGTTGTCAGGGTAAAGAAGGTTGTCAGGGTGGCGATCGTTGCCTGACTCATACCTTGTGGCGTGATTTGAGTGAGCGCATCAGCAGCTTCCTCAACAACATCACATTGGCAGAACTGGTGAATAACCAAGATATTCTTGAGGTTGCGGATCGTCAGAATAACGATACGCGCCGTACGGCTAATGGCCGACCGCAAGAGACGATCAACGTCAATCTGCGCGCATAAGCAGAGTCTGCGGAATTTTACGTTTTGGAAGTGATGTACGGAGCATAAGAGCAATGACCGAATCAAAAATAAAGACACCGATCTATCTGGACTATGCAGCAACGACCCCGGTAGATCCTCGTGTCGCTGAAAAAATGATGCAGTATCTGACTCTGGACGGCATTTTTGGTAATCCTGCCTCTCGTTCCCATAAGTTCGGCTGGCAAGCAGAAGAAGCTGTTGATATTGCACGTAATGATATTGCTGCATTGGTAGGTGCTGACCCTCGCGAGATAGTCTTCACCTCCGGTGCAACTGAGTCTGATAACCTCGCTATTAAAGGTGCAGCTAACTTCTATCAGAAGAAAGGCAAGCACATCATCACCTGTAAGACCGAACATAAAGCTGTGTTGGATACTTGTCGCCAGTTGGAGCGTGAAGGCTTCGAAGTGACTTATTTGGCACCGCAGTCTAACGGTATTATCGACCTGAAACAGCTTGAAGCTGCGATGCGTGAAGACACCATCTTGGTTTCTATCATGCATGTGAATAATGAAATCGGTGTGGTGCAAGATATCGCGGAAATCGGCGAAATGTGCCGCAGTCGCGGGATCATTTTCCACGTTGATGCGACGCAAAGTGTCGGTAAATTACCGATTGACCTGAGCAAACTGAAAGTCGATTTGATGTCCTTCTCTGCCCATAAAGTTTATGGCCCGATGGGCATTGGTGCGCTGTTTGTTCGCCGTAAACCTCGTATTCGTATCGAAGCTCAGCAGCACGGCGGCGGTCATGAGCGCGGTATGCGTTCGGGCACTTTACCAGTGCATCAGATTGCGGGCATGGGTGAAGCTTACCGCATCGCCAAAGAAGAGATGGAAAGCGAAGCTGCCCGTCTGCGTTCACTGCGCCTGCGCTTGTGGAACGGTATTAAAGATATCGAAGAAGTTTACCTGAATGGCGATTTAGAGAATGGTGCACCTGGCATTCTTAACGTCAGCTTCAACTATGTTGAAGGTGAATCGCTTATCATGGCATTGAAAGATCTGGCAGTTTCATCGGGTTCAGCCTGTACTTCCGCGAGTCTGGAACCTTCTTACGTGTTGCGCGCGTTGGGGATGAACGACGAACTGGCTCACAGTTCAATCCGTTTCTCTCTGGGACGTTTCACCACTGAAGAAGAGATCGACTACGCCATTGCGCTGGTACGTAAATCCATTGGTCGCTTGCGTGATTTGTCTCCGTTATGGGAGATGTTCAAGCAGGGCGTGGATATCAGCAGCATTGAATGGTCTCACCATTAATTCCAGACTTTAAGACTCAGGAGTAATCACATGGCTTACAGCGAAAAAGTAATCGATCACTACGAAAACCCACGCAACGTTGGGTCATTCGATAATGCAGACCCTACCATTGGTAGCGGTATGGTTGGCGCACCCGCTTGTGGTGATGTTATGAAATTGCAGATCAAAGTTAACGAAGCCGGCATTATCGAAGATGCACGTTTCAAGACTTATGGCTGCGGTTCTGCCATTGCTTCCAGTTCTCTGGTAACTGAATGGATGAAAGGCAAGTCTCTCGATCAGGCTGAAGCGATCAAAAATACTCAGATCGCGGAAGAACTGGAGTTACCGCCAGTCAAAATTCACTGCTCAATTTTGGCAGAAGATGCCATCAAAGCAGCTATCGCCGACTACAAAAGCAAACATACTGCCAAGTAGTCGTAATATAAATACCCTAAATAATTCGAGTTACAGGAAGGCGGCTAACGCACTTGTAGCTCGAAGTATGACGGGTATAAGTTATCAGAGTTGAGGAAGGTCTATGTCGATATCAATCAGCGACAGTGCTGCACAGCGGGTCAGCGCCTTTTTAAATAACCGTGGTAAGGGCTTGGGTCTGCGCTTAGGCGTTCGGACGTCGGGCTGCTCCGGTATGGCGTATATCCTGGAATTTGTTGATGAAATGAACGATGACGACATCGTTTTTGAAGACAAAGGCGTGAAAGTGATCATCGACGGCAAAAGCATGGTCTATCTTGACGGCACCGAATTGGATTTCGTCAAAGAAGGTCTGAACGAAGGCTTTAAGTTCAACAATCCGAACGTCTCCAGTGAGTGCGGATGTGGCGAAAGCTTTAACGTCTGACCCCTGTTTTGTCCCTACCTCAGGCACTTGTGCTTCATACAGCTCTCATACGTCATAAGAGGGCTGTATAACTTTCAGCTAAGCCATCACATATTCTTGAGCATGCTATGGATTACTTCACACTATTTGGGCTGCCGCTTCAGTACCTGATTGACGGTAGCCGAATCACGACCCGCTATCAGGAATTGCAGCGCCAATTCCATCCTGACCGTTTTGCCAATCAGCCTGAACGCGAGCGTTTGGCCTCATTACAGCAAGCTGCGACCATCAATGACGCCTACCAAACCCTCAAGCATCCGTTAAAACGGGCTGAGTATATGCTATCTTTGCAGGGTTTTGATTTAGGCAATGAACAACATACACTGCGTGATACCGCTTTTCTGATGGAGCAATTAGAGCTGCGGGAAGAGCTTGATGCTATCGAACGCAGCCCGGATGCTGAAATACAACTCGCTGCATTCAGTAGCCGCCTGGCTTTGATGACAAAAACGCGCAGCCAACTGATGGTTGAGCAATTGGATCAGCAACAGTGGGAACAAGCCGCTGATACGGTTCGCAAATTACGTTTTCTGGATAAATTACAGCAACAGGTTGAACAGCTCGAAGAGCGGCTGTTTGATGACTTCGTTTGATTTAAATATCGCATGCAATTAATTAAAAACAAATAAAATCAAAGTATTAATGAAGTTTTAATCACTGCAATGTCTGAATAGTTATTATTAGAGCAATATCGCCGGATAGATTTTGCTCTTTAGACTCATGATTGATGGAAGCTCAACATGGCCTTATTACAAATTAGTGAGCCTGGTTTAACTGCGGCACCACACCAACGTCGGTTGGCCGCAGGGATAGATTTAGGCACCACAAATTCATTGGTAGCCACTGTGCGCAGCGGTAAAGCGCAAACTCTGGCAGATGAACAGCTGCGGGACCTTTTGCCGTCGGTGGTTCACTATCAACAAAATAACATTGATGTCGGCTGGAATGCGCGCGATTTAGCTGCATTGGATCCAGTCAATACTATTAGTTCAGTCAAACGTATGATGGGCCGTTCTTTGGCCGATATCGTGCAGCGCTACCCTAATCTACCTTACCAGTTTCAGCCAAGTGAAAATGGCCTGCCGATGATCCAGACTGCCAGCGGGTTAGTTAACCCGGTGCAAGTGTCTGCGGATATCCTAAAAGCATTGGCACAGCGGGCGCGAGCTGCATTGGAAGGTGAACTTGACGGTGTAGTGATTACCGTTCCGGCTTACTTTGATGATGCTCAGCGTCAGGGAACCAAAGATGCTGCCCGCTTAGCGGGGTTGCATGTGTTGCGTTTGCTTAATGAGCCGACCGCAGCGGCTATCGCCTATGGTCTGGATTCAGGCCAGGAAGGGGTGATTGCTGTTTACGACTTAGGCGGCGGAACATTTGATATCTCTATCTTGCGCTTAAGCCGTGGCGTGTTTGAAGTGTTGGCAACTGGCGGTGATTCTGCGCTGGGTGGGGATGACTTCGACCACTTATTAGCTGATTGGCTGCGCGAGCAAGCCGGTATTGATTCCCGTGATGATCATGGTGTCCAGCGGCAATTACTTGATGCGGCGATCGCAGCCAAAATTACCTTGAGTGATGCCGAGGTTGCTGATGTCTCGGTCGCTGGTTGGCAAGGGCAAATCACCCGTGAGCAATTTGAATCGCTGATCGCTTCATTAGTTAAGCGCACATTAATGGCTTGTCGTCGTGCGTTAAAAGATGCTGGCGTGACGGCTGACGAAGTGTTGGAAGTGGTGATGGTAGGCGGTTCGACCCGTGTGCCTTTGGTGCGTGAGCAGGTGGGGCAATTCTTTGGTCGCACGCCACTGACCTCGATTGATCCCGATAAAGTGGTCGCTATTGGCGCGGCGATCCAAGCAGACATTCTGGTGGGGAATAAACCTGACAGTGATATGTTGCTGCTGGATGTTATCCCGCTGTCATTAGGGCTGGAAACCATGGGCGGTTTAGTGGAAAAAGTGATTCCACGCAATACCACCATTCCGGTCGCCCGCGCGCAAGAGTTCACCACCTTTAAAGATGGTCAGAGTGCGATGACTATCCACGTGCTACAAGGTGAACGCGAGTTGGTACAGGATTGTCGTTCTCTGGCCCGCTTTGCTTTACGTGGTTTGCCGCCGCTGCCAGCGGGAGGGGCACATATTCGTGTGACTTTCCAGGTTGATGCGGATGGGTTATTGAGTGTCACGGCGATGGAGAAATCCACCGGCGTGGAGGCATCGATTCAGGTGAAGCCTTCCTATGGGCTATCCGATGATGAAATTGCCAATATGATTAAAGATTCAATGGCGAATGCGCAAAGTGATATCGGCGCGCGTAAGCTGGCGGAACAACAAGTCGAAGCTTCTCGTGTGCTGGAAAGTTTACAAGGCGCATTGGCAGAAGATGCAGCATTACTCAGTGAGCAAGAAAGTACTGCTATCGCTCAGGCGATGGCGGCATTACAGCAGCAGATGCAGGGCACTGACCCACACGCAATCGAAGCTGCGATAAAAGCGTTAGATGCACAAACGCAAGATTTTGCCGCGCGCCGAATGGATGCTTCTATTCGCCGTGCTTTGGCTGGCCATTCAGTGGATGAGGTTTAATCATGCCCAAAATAGTATTTCTGCCCCATAAAGACCTTTGCCCGGATGGTGCAGTACTGGAAGCAACTCAAGGTGAAACCATATTAGATGTCGCCTTGCGTAATGGAATCGACATCGAGCATGCCTGTGAGAAATCCGGTGCCTGTACCACTTGCCACTGTGTGGTGCGGGAAGGTTTTGATTCTCTGCCAGAAAGCAGTGAACTGGAAGATGACATGCTGGACAAAGCCTGGGGGCTGGAGCCAGAAAGTCGCCTGAGTTGTCAGGCCCGAGTGACGGATGAAGATCTGGTGGTTGAGATCCCGCGTTATACCATTAACCATGCGCGAGAGCATTAATTATACTCGTCATACTTCAAGCTGCATGTGCGTTGGCTACGTTCAATCGCCCGAATCACTTACAACAGTAAGCTCATCGGGACTCTTTCACTTGCCGCCTTCCTGCAACTCGAATTATTTAGAGTATATACACGAGGACATGATATGAGCTTAACCTGGCAAGATATCCGCGAAATTGGCGAAGCGCTGTATGATCAGTTTCCGGATACCGATCCGAAGACGGTGCGCTTTACCGATATGCACCAATGGATCTGCGACTTAGAAGATTTCGATGACGATCCGCAGGGATCAAATGAAAAAGTGCTGGAAGCGATCCTTCTGGTCTGGTTAGATGAGTTTGAATAAATACCTGAGGGTCGCACGAGCGGCCCTTTTTTCTATTGTTACTTTATAGCTGGCTGTTACTGTATAGCAGACAGTATTTTTCGAGTAGAACGTTTTGATCCGCCGTGGCTAACACAGGGCCACGTATAACTAGCTGAATAACAGCAAAAAATAATAATGAAGAGGTTGTCATGACAGAAATAATGCAAGTATCCCTATCAAATAACCCAGCTGACGCCCGTTGGGGTGAGAAAGCTTTACTCAGCACCGATGCTGAGGGGATAACGATTCATCTGACCGGTAATGGCAAATTAGGTGCGATTCAACGTGCCGCCCGTAAAATCGACGGGCAGGGCATCAAACACGTAAAATTGGCCGGGGACGGCTGGGGTTTGGAACAAAACTGGGCATTCTGGCAGGGGTTCCGTGGGCCAAAAGGCCAGCGCAGCGTGGAGTGGGCAGAACTGCCAGAGAACGAAAAAACCGAGCTGGAACAGCGGCTGAAAATTATTGACTGGGTGCGCGATACTATTAATGCACCAGCAGAAGATTTGGGGCCAGAGCAACTGGCTAAAAACGCGATCGATTTACTGTGTTCAGTATCATGCGATGCTGTTAGTTACCGTATTACCAAAGGCGAAGATCTGCGTGAGCAGGGTTATGCCGGGATTTACACTGTCGGTCGTGGTTCTGATCGCGCGCCGGTGTTGTTGGCGTTGGACTATAACCCAACCGGCAATCCCGATGCGCCAGTGATGGCGTGCCTGGTCGGTAAAGGTATTACTTTTGATTCAGGCGGTTACAGTCTGAAACAGAGCGCCTTTATGGATTCGATGAAATCCGACATGGGTGGTGCTGCGACAGTTACCGGTGCATTGGCACTGGCTGCGGCTCGTGGTTTGAAAGAGCGCGTGAAACTGTATTTGTGTTGCGCAGATAATATGGTGAGCGGTAATGCCTTTAAGCTGGGTGATATCATTCGCTATCGTAATGGCAAGACTGTTGAAATTATGAATACCGATGCCGAAGGGCGCTTGGTATTAGCCGATGGCCTGATTGATGCGTCGGAACAGGATGCACCGCTGATTATTGATGCGGCTACCTTAACCGGCGCAGCGAAAACTGCCTTGGGTAATGATTACCATGCTCTGTTTAGCTTTGATGATCAACTGGCGCAAGAGTTGTTAAACAGTGCCAAAAGTGAGCACGAACCTTTCTGGCGTTTGCCGCTGGCAGAATTCCATCGCAGCCAGTTACCGTCTAATTTTGCTGAATTGAATAATGTCGCGGGGGCAGCCTACAGTGCCGGTGCCAGCACCGCTGCTGCGTTCTTGTCACATTTCGTGAAAGAGTATCAGCAAGGCTGGTTGCACATTGACTGCTCTGCCACTTACCGTAAAGGCGCGGTTGAGCAATGGTCGGCCGGTGCTACAGGGCTGGGTGTTCGTACCATTGCTAACCTATTGTTGGCGAAAGCAAAACAGTAAGTTTGGTGAAGCAGGGGCTAGCATACCTACGGGCACTCCGGCGGCTCACGCCGCTACGACCCAAACGGCATGCTTCCCCTTCGTCAAGCTTTGTAAGTTATCAATGGGGGCGCATTTGCGTCCCTTAGTTTGATCTGTTTGATGTACTTCTGGAGTAGAGCATGAGTGTGCCGCAGTCCCCTGATGATAAGCACGATCATCACCATCACGATGAAGACCAAAGCCTGGAATCCTTGCTAAAACTGGCGGCGACGGAGTCGATTTATCGCACCGCCTTTTTCCGTGCATTGCTAGATGCGACAGTTTTAGTGCTGGTGGACGATTCAGAGCAGCGCGGTGAAGACGGTGAAATGACATTTACTGCAGGCAATGGGGTGAATATTCTGCATTGGGAAAAGCAGGATGGTGAATCGGTCATTCCATTCTTTACCTCGGTCGAGGTGTTACAGCAGGCGCTGGATATCGCCGAAGATCAACCGATTGACAGTGAGAGTCTGTCTATTAATACCCCAAAACAGCCTTTTATCGCGATGCCAGTGCGGGTGTTATTTGAAATGACACAGGGCGCGCATCTGTTTTTGAATCCTAAATCAGAGCACGGTAAAGAGTTTTGGCCGCAAGAAGTGGCAATGTTATTGGAAAACGGCGGTTTAGCTCAACCGGCGGAAATGGTAGTGGATAAAGAGAGTCAAATTCTGCTGGGCCAACCGGAAGAGTACCCGTCGGCAATGGTTGATGCTTTGATTCAATTGTTCAGCCAACGTAAACCGGTACGGCGTGCATTTCTGGCGCTGATGCATGATAAGAGTGTGGATGAGAAACCTAACTTATTGATTGGGCTGGAAGTCGATGGCTCCATTGATGAGATTGACCAACTGATTCAAGAGGCCGGTAATGTGGCCAGTGACCATGCGCCTGATGATGGCCCGGTCGATTTTTGTGTGGTGAATGAGAACGAGCGGGGAGTCAGTCACTATCTGATGACGCATACCCAGGCATTTTACCAGCGCAGATGGGGCAGCTGGCTGAGAAATGCGATTCCTTCAAGCAGTCATTAATACAAGCAATCATTAATAAATAATAATAAGGGGAGCCAATTGGCTCCCCTTATGTCACACAGAACTATCATTGCTACATGAAGAACTTATGCTGTTTTAGAAGGTGTAAGCAACGCCCATATTGATGGTCATTGGGGTTGCAATGTTCTTACCTTTAGAAACCTTAACTTCAGAACCGACAGACAGGTTAGAGGTCAGGTTGACATTGACACCCACACCGGCATTTGCACGAGTCCCTTTCAGGCTGTTATCAAACATTTCGTTGTTAATCACTACATCATTTTTCGCCATCAGATCGTGATCGACGGAGAAGATAGCGTAAGGTTTAATTTCAGCACCGCTGTTCAATACAAAACGATAACCGGTATTCATACCAATAGTGCCGGTGGTAGTACGAGCGCCTTGGCTCTGTGCTTCCATACCGTTAGACAGTTGGTACTGACTTTTGCCGGAGGTGAAGCTGCTCATAGCAACAAATGGTGAAACATACAGCTCATCAATAGTGATATGTTTACCCGCTTTTACTGCCAGCCCCAGACCAGAGAAGTTAGCATTGCCACTGGCGTTGCTGCCTTTAGCCGTGACGTTGAGATTCTGTTTAAACTGGTTGGTTTTCATCACACCATTCAGGTAATAGCCGCTATTTGCCAGATATTGCGCGTAAGCACCCAATGAGTTACTTTCTACACTGCCGCTGCTTTGGTAGTCGGACTTAATATTTGAGCTACTGTGGCTGGCAAAGGCACCGATACTAAATACCGCCTCGCCCAGTTCCATTGCTTTATCGCCACCCAAGGTCATGCCGTTCAACTTCTGTTTGAAGTTAGTTGCCGTGCCTTTCACATCATAGTTGTCGTTCAGGTAAGTGAGCCACACGCCACTTTCGTTAGCTGATGCACTTTGCTTATCCAAACGATTCTGAATTGAACTTAATTCAGCGTTAAAGATCGTCGATGTGGTATTGGCTACGGCCAGAATACCTGCCGCACCCGGGGTCAATGCCGTTTTATCGGCTACCAGTTTGAAGCCGCCTTTGCCATCACTGACCAGGTTGTGCTTGTAGTTACCCAAATTGACCGGGCCATTGGAGAGCGCAAAGCGTGCATTATTAGTGCCTTTCACATCAACGATACTTAAGTTGGCTGGAGCTACACCGCTGGCATCAATCTGAACGTTGAAAGCACCAGCAGCATCACCCGTCACATTCAGTGGTGCCGTGGTATGACTATGCAGGGCTGAACCCAAGTTAAAGCTACCGTTACCTGCCAATGCGTTCATGGTCAGTTGCGCTTTCGTTTGGCTCATATCGATAGAACCGCCCGCCAGCGTGACATCTTTAAAGGCGAATTTAGCCGGTTTGCCATTCATGGCGCTAAAGGCCGCACGGGAAGTTGGGTGTAGCCTGACATAAGGTGCATCTTCGGCTACAAATACCATGTTACCTGCTAAGTTCAGGTCTGCATGCTGGGTTACTGCACCGTCATGGACGCTCAGGAAACTGCCTTTGTTGGCATTAATAGTCCCTTCGACTGCGGCAGTTTGGGTGAAAATGGTGGTACCGCCATTTAACTCCGCGTCTTTCAGCGAACTGGCGATCAGCGCATAACCGTCTTCAACCAAAATCTTATTGGCTTGCATGCGCGACTTAAGATTAAAAATACCGCCATTTACCGTGGTGTTGTCAGCTTTGGCATTGCCACTAACGATGAATTCTGCGCCGTTATTAACCGTGGTATGCTGAGCGTTTGCGCTACCAGCAAGCTTGAAATGACTGTTATTCAGCTCGGTATGTTCGGCTGTGGCACCATCGTTAACAATGAACTTGCCGCCATTAACCGTTGTTCTTATTGCCGCAGTATCAGTTTTAAGAGTGAAAACACCGCCATTCAATGTGGTATCCATGGCAATGGTTTTATTTTGCAGGGTTAAGCTCCCCCCCTTGATGATAGCTTTAGAGATAATAGTGTTATCTTTGGCAGTAATATCACCTTCACTGACCAGATCACTGACAACAGAATACTCTGCTGCTGTAATCTGGCCGCCTTTGGCAACAATAGCCCCTTCTGATATGGCTCGTTCAGTGTCATTTTTCCCTGTAAGGGTCAACTGACCTTCTGCGCCAATGACGGTATTCATATCCGTACCACCGTTATTTTCCATAATGCCTTTGGTGATAACAGTGCTATTTGCCAATGCGCCAAGCGCCAGGTTTACCGTGCCATCTTCACTAATAATGCTGCCAATGATTTCGCCGCCTTTTTCCACATTTTGTGTGCCGCCCGATACTTGGGTATCAAGTGCAAAGGTTCCCGTAGCGACTTTTTGTTGCTCAGCGCTGGCAATTTTTTGCTCAAATGCAGGTATATCAACAGTGGTAGTCGTTACTGTCTCTAAATTAGATAATGCTGCTGTCGCATTGTTCATTTCTGTGGTGCTAGTAGCGAGTTTAGCCGCAGCGTCAGTTTTAATCTGCTTGGCAGCAGTAACCTTAAGCTCAATGTCATTAAAAGCAACATCGGCAGACTGATATTTATTGGTTGCGTCAACAACTAACTGTTCTTGTGCTGCTGCATCCTTGATGGCCTTTTGCGCGTCTTCAGCCTTGGTTCTTTTGGTCGTATCAGTGGCTTGGTTTTTAATCAAATCCTGAAGCTGTTGTTCGAGATCTGCTGTATTTTCTTCCAGGCTGGATTGACAGCTTTAATTGCCGTGCTTTTTTCAGTATCAAGCTGTTTTAAGTCATCTTCAGCTTGTTTTTTTTCTTGCTCAGCTTTTTCTACGACTGTTTTAAGAGTAGCGGATTGGTTACTCAGGTCGGCAGCATCAGCTTCTGCCCTGGTGTTTGCTTTGTTGGCTGCTTCCTCTGCCTGTTTAGCAACAGCCAGCTCGTCGAACTTAGTTTGTTTCTCGGTAAAATAAGCTGCCAGTTTTTCTTTTTGTTCCTGGCTAATCACACCTTGAGTCAGGTAATTTTGCACCTTAGTCAGGGTATTTTGGCTTGCTTGTTGCTGCTGTTTGACTGCGGTGACTTTTTGCTCAAGTTGTGGCGAAATAGCTGAGTTGTCGTTGGTTAATGATGCATTAAACAGTAAGTTGGCTTCTTCAGCGGTGAACTGACCCGGTGCTTTATTATTGAGCGAGGTTGTAAAGGCATCTTTTGCTGCTGCATTGAGTTTTTTTTTGTTGTCTTCGGTATCGCCTTTTGCATAAGCAACAACAGCTGCTAGCTGCTTGATTTGTTTTTCAAATACATTTTTAAATGAGTCTAATTCTTTTTGTGCTATTTTTTGTTGTGCAGGTGCTAATGCAGTAATGCTGGTTTCAATATCCTTAATCTGCTGCTGGTGATCCTGTTGCATTGTTTTAATTTGCGACTCAACCTCGGCAGTCATCTTTGATGTGATTGCTTGGCCTTCAGGGAAGAGGCTTTCCAGCAAGATATCTTCAGGGGCTTTGGTGTTAGTGGTTACGATAAAGCTGCCACCATTCCCCATACCAAGAGTTGCACCGGGTGTAAATGTAGATGTTGATGCAGCCATTGCCCCACCAGACACCAAAGATGAGATCAAAATAGATAACGGTAATAAACGCGTATTTAATGTATTGCGATGATTCATAGTTTTATAAATTCCTATTTATAGGTGAACTCTAATAAACGAAATACTCAAGAGAGGTAATAACGACAAAATGTGGGGAGAAATATAACGATGCGGTGCTGATATTCCTATTTATTAAAATATCAAATCATCATTTTTATGTTAATTTTATTTAAGATAGATTAATTATTTCAGTTTTTTATTTATTTGTTGTTGTTTTATATGGTATTTTTACGGTCTTCATATTGTCAGTATGGTTTTTGAGAGTTAATTTAAAAAAACATTAAAAAAATATTAAATAGATTTTTGGTGTTAATTTTCTGAGGGAGTCCATATAAAAGTTAACCAATTACTCTTTTTTATAAAGAAAATAACCTGATTCCTCTCTCCCTATATTCCCTTTCAGACGAATGCTATAATCTTGCTATCAATCAGGGAGCAAGATATGAATCACAATGGTTTGCATCGGTTAATATCGAAAATGAGAGCGTGCCAACTGGCCCTCTTGGTCAGTGCTGTCGTATTTTTGGCTGGCTGTGATGACAAGAGCGAAAATAAGGATGTTGCGGCCCCCTCTGCTCCGGCATCTACACAGGTAAGTGAATCGGTAGCTAAAGCGCCGGTGAGCAAAATAAACGATGCAAATAAGTTGGCGGAATTGGCAAAACAGCATGCTGGTCAGCCGCTCACTTTACTGGATGCCTCTGAGTTACAATTCGAGGGGGCCAGTGCCATGGTGCTGACTTTCTCGCAGCCATTGGATCCCAAGCAAGACTTCTCCGCACGGGTTCATTTGGTTGATACCGTTAGTGGAAAAATAGACGGAGCCTGGGAGCTGTCTGACAACCTGATGGAGCTGCGGCTACGCCATCTTAAACCTGAGCGTAAATTACTGCTGACCGTCGATAGCACGTTGCAAGGTATCGGTGGTGCTGAGCTGGGTAAACAACAGCAGCAGGAAATAACCACTCGCGATATCAAGCCAAGTGTCGGTTTTGCCAGCAAAGGTTCTTTGTTACCGGGTAAATTGGCCCAAGGCTTGCCAGTGATGGCGCTCAATGTTGATAGTGTTGATGTTAATTTTTTCCGCATCAAGCAAAGCAGCCTGGCTAATTTCCTCGCAACCTGGCAGTACCGCAGTGCATTGTCGAACTGGGAATCAGATGAACTGCTGAAAATGGCTGATCTGGTCTATACCGGTCGTTTTGACCTTAATCCTGCCGCCAATACCCGCGAAAAGTTATTACTCCCACTAGCCGATATCAAGCCGTTGCAAGAATCGGGTGTCTATCTGGCGGTAATGCAACAAGCCGGGCAATACAGTTACACCAATGCAGCCACCTTATTTACCCTGAGTGATATTGGTGTTTCGTTACATAGCTACCATGACCGGATGGATGTCTTTACCCAAGCATTGGCAGGCGGAGCGGCCTTGAAAGGCGTGTCGCTACAATTACTGGATGAAAAAGGGCAGGTGCTGGAACAGGTTGAGACTGACGCTCAGGGCCATGCACAACTAGAAAAAAATGCCAAAGCCAAATTGCTACTGGCTGCGCAAAACGGGCAGACTAGCCTGATTGACCTCAATGCTCCGGCGCTGGATCTGGCTGAGTTTGATATTGCCGGGCCAGAAGGTTTCCAGAAACAGTTTTTCGTCTTTGGCCCACGCGACTTGTATCGCCCCGGAGAGACGTTAATTGTCAATGGCTTGCTGCGCGATGCTGATGGTAAACCACTGACCACCCAACCGGTTAAAGTGGATATTCTCAAGCCAGATAATCAGGTGGTGCGCAGTTTTGTCTGGCAGCCACAGGAGGGTTTGTATCAATACCAGTACGCGATTGCAGAAAATGGCCCGACCGGCGAGTGGTCATTGCGCATGAATTTGGGCGATAACCAGCCGCGCCTGTACAAATTTAAGGTGGAAGACTTCCTGCCAGAACGGATGGCGCTTGAGATTGCCACCCGTAAAGAGCCGATCGCCACTGACAGCGAAGCCAGTTTTGCCATCACTGGCCGCTATCTCTACGGCGCTCCGGCAGCCGGTAACCGATTGCAAGGCCAATTATTCCTGCGCCCATTGCGCGAAGCGGTTACCTCATTACCCGGTTTTGAATTCGGTTCGATTATCGAAGAAAACCTTTCGCGTACCTTGGATGAGTTTGATACCACACTCAACAGCGACGGCCAAACTGAGGTTGAAGTTGATAACAGTTGGCAGAATGCGCAATCACCACTGAAGCTGATTTTACAGGCCAGTTTGCTGGAGTCCGGCGGGCGGCCAGTCACGCGGCGCGCTGAACAAGCTTTGTGGCCAGCCGATGCGCTGGTCGGTATTCGCCCGTTATTCAACAAGCAGCAAGTTTATGATTATCGCAGTGACAGTTATAAATCACAGGCGATGGTCGATCAGGACACCACGGCTGATTTTGAAATTATTTATGCCAATGCTGATGGTGAAAAACTGGCGGCGAAGGGTTTGAAAGCGAAGTTGGTGCGTGAGCGCCGCGATTACTACTGGCAGTGGTCAGAAAGTGATGGCTGGCAGTCACTGTATGATAAAAAAGATCTGACTCTGGCAGAGCAGTCAGTGAATGTTGCCGCAGACGGTAGCGCTAAAGTCAGCTTCCCGGTGGAGTGGGGCGCATATCGTATTGAGGTGAGTAATCCAGATAATGAATTAGTCAGCAGCTCTCGTTTCTGGGCTGGTTACAGCTGGCAGGATAATACCGCAGGCAGTGGTGCTGTGCGGCCAGATCAGGTCAAACTGACACTGGATAAACCGGCTTACCGACCTGGCGAAAAAGTAAAACTGCATATTGAAGCACCGGCTGCCGGTAATGGCTATCTGCTGGTGGAATCCAGTGATGGCCCATTGTGGTGGCAGGAAGTGACTATTCCAGCTGGAGGCGCTGAGGTTGAAGTGCCGATTAACAAACAGTGGAATCGCCATGATTTATATCTCAGTGCGACAGTGATTCGCCCTGGTGATAAGTCACAGCAGGCGACACCAAAACGCGCCATTGGTTTGCTGCATCTGCCGCTGGTTGATGAAACCCGCAAATTAGCGCTAGAGCTGGAATCACCAGAGCGCATTCGTCCTAATCAGACCTTAACGGTAAAAGTAAAAGCCAGCCGCAGCGGTGCGCCGTTACCTGAGAAAGTGCAGGTATTGCTATCGGCGGTCGATAGCGGGATTCTGAATATTACTGATTACGCCACGCCCGATCCCTATGACGCCTTCTTTGGCCGCAAGCGCTACAGCGCCGACCAATATGATGTTTACGGGCAATTAATTGAAGGGCAGGGCCGTCTGGCAAGCCTGCGCTTTGGTGGTGATGGCGATGACGAAGACGCGCTATCCCGGGGCGGTAAAAAACCGATAACTGAAGTTACTATTGTGGCGCAACAGGCCCAGCCGGTGACATTAAACGCGCAGGGTGAAGGCACTATCGAGCTGGCTATTCCTGACTTTAACGGTGAGTTACGTCTGATGGCGCAAGCCTGGAGTGATGAAGATTTCGGTAAAGCAGAGTCTAAGGTGGTGGTCGCGGCTCCGCTGATTGCCCAACTCGCCACCCCGCGTTTTCTGGCGGGAGGAGACAGCACCCAACTGGCATTGGATTTAAGTAATCTATCCGGTCAGCCGCAGACGCTGTCACTTAACTGGGCCGCCAGCGATTTAGTGACACTCAATGGCGCGCCAACCCAAACTATTTCGCTGGCAAATGGCGAGCGCAAAACAGTGCTGATCCCGGTACGGGCGTTGAATGGTTTTGGCCAGGGTGATATCGGCCTGACTATTACCGGTATGATTTTACCGCACGAGAAACTGCCCGATTATCAGCATCATTGGAAAATAGGTGTACGGCCAGCGTATCCTGCCCAGACACGCCATTTCGCCAATGTGTTGCATAGCGGTGAAAGCTGGAATCTGCCAGCGGAGGCGACCAAAGGTCTGGCACCTGAAACGTTACAAGGGCAACTGCTGATAACCAGCCGGCCACCGCTGAATTTAGCGCGCTATATCACTGAATTATATGCTTATCCTTATGGCTGTTTGGAGCAGACGGTGAGCGGGTTGTATCCGTCGTTGTACAGCAATTATGCCCAACTGACGGCACTCGGCATTAAGGCCGATAGTGACGAGAAACGGCGTAAAAGCATTGATGTCGGTATCGAGCATCTGCTCAGCATGCAGCGCTATAACGGCGGTTTCGGTTTGTGGAGCAATGATAGCCCGGAAGAGTTCTGGCTGACGGCGTATGCCACTGACTTCCTCTATCGCGCCAGCCAGCAGGGGTACAGTGTGCCGGTGGCTGCGCTCACGGCGGCGAATAATCGTTTGCAGCGCTATTTGCAAGATCCGAGTCAAATTGAAATTCGTTACAGCGAACAGACCAAACATACGCGCTTTGCAGTGCAAGCTTACGCGGGCTTGGTATTGGCACAACAGCAGCAAGCTTCATTGGGTGCTTTGCGCCAATTATATACCCGTAGCAATGATGCGCGCTCCGGTTTGCCGTTGGTGCAGTTGGGTGTGGCACTGAAATTGATGGGAGATATGCCTCGCGCCAAAGAAGCGATTACGCAAGGGCTGAATATCACCCGCAGTGATAAAGACTATTGGCTGGAGGATTACGGCAGTTCATTGCGCGATGACGCCCTGATTTTGGCACTGCTAACTGACAATAACCTGCTGGCGCAAGATCGTGATACGCGCCTATTGGCACTGTCTGATGCGTTGACCAGCCGTAACTACCTATCAACGCAAGAGAGCAATGCGGTATTCCTCGCGGGGCGTACATTGATGAGTGGGGCAGAAACGCCGTGGCAAGTGGCGATAGCACCGCAAGTTGAGCCAATTGAGCAGGCCGAGACACTGACGCAAAGTGCAGCATTGAATCAAAACTGGTCAGCACAACAATTGGCGGGCGGTCTGCAATTACAAAACCGCGGCGACGTTGCATTGTATAGCCGCGTGAATGTGGTGGGATATCCACAGCAAACGCCAGCGCCGTACAGCAACAATTTACATATCACTCGCAGTTATATTGGGCTTGACGGTCAGCCGCTACGCTTATCCCAATTGAAGAGTGGCGAGTTAGTTCTGGTACATTTAGATGTCTGGGCTGATAAACGGGTACCCGATGCGCTGGTGGTCGATTTGCTGCCAGCCGGTTTGGAACTGGAAAACCAGAACTTGGGCGACAGCAGCGCCAGCCTGGGGGAGAGTGCCAGCAGTGTGACCGAGTTGATGCAGGATATGCAGCAGTCGGATATCAAGCATCAGGAGTTCCGAGATGACCGCTATGTTGCCGCAGTCAATGTTGATGCTTACCGCCATACGACATTGTTATATCTGGCACGCGCAGTGACGCCGGGTATTTATCAGGTGCCTGCGCCACAGGTGGAATCGATGTATGTTCCAGATTGGCGGGCGCTGGGCAGCACGGTGCCACAGCTTGAAATAGTTAAGTAAACACTGACTCCCCTTTTGCGGATACAGGTAAAAGGGGAGCTACCTATCCTTGATGCTAAAAACATACTTTTCCCGTCATCGCCGTAAAATCTGGGGGCTGGCGTTTATTGTGGTGCTGCTCCCGGCTATCTTGTGGCTGGCGGATAAGCGCTGGCCGCTGCCACTGACTGAAGTGCAGGTGGCGCGGGTAGTGGTCGCCGAGGATGGGACACCGTTATGGCGCTTTGCCGATGCTGACGGGGTTTGGCGTTATCCGGTGACGCTGCAAGAGGTTTCCCCTTATTACCTGCAAGCGCTGCTGACCTTTGAAGATCGCTGGTTCTATTCTCATCCCGGAGTGAATCCATTGGCACTGGCGCGCGCTGCCTGGCAGGATTTGCGCGCAGGTAAGATTCTGTCTGGTGGCAGCACGCTTTCGATGCAAGTTGCCCGCCTGATTGACCCACATCCCCGCACATTAGCGGGCAAGTTACGCCAAGTGTGGCGAACGGCTCAGCTGGAATGGCACTTTTCTAAAGACAAAATTCTCGAAATCTACCTTAACCGCGCCCCTTTCGGTGGCACGTTGCAAGGCATTGGCGCGGCCAGTTGGACATATCTGGGTAAGCCACCCTCACAATTAACGCCGGCAGAAGCCGCGTTATTGGCCGCGTTGCCCCAGGCACCGAGCCGCTTGCGCCCGGATCGCTATCCACTGCGAGCTAAAGCTGCGCGCGATAAAGTGTTAAGTCGACTGGCGGATTATCAGGTGTGGTCGTCTGAGCAGGTGGCTGATATCAAACAAGAAGATATCTGGCTGGCACCGCGTCAGGTTCCGCAATTAGCGCCATTGTTAGCGCGGCGCTTAACGGCAGGTAACCAGCGGGAAGTGATTAACACCACTGTGGATGCAGGTTTACAGCGCCAGCTGGAAGATATGGCTGCAGGTTGGCGTCATCAACTCCCCGAGAAAACTTCATTGGGATTGCTGGTGGTAGACCATACCACCATGAATGTGCGTGCTTACCTCGGTTCAGTCGATTTTCAGGATGATCGTCGCTTCGGCCATGTGGATATGGTCAGTGCCTGGCGCTCGCCGGGGTCAACACTGAAACCATTCCTGTATGCGATGGCATTGGATGATGGCCTGATCCATGCTGAGTCACTGTTACAAGATGTGCCGCGCCGTTTTGGCGATTATCGACCCGGTAACTTTGACACCGGTTTCCACGGCCCGGTCAGTGCCAGCGAGGCTTTGGTGCGCTCTTTAAATCTGCCAGCGGTACAATTACTCGAAGCTTATGGCCCTAAGCGTTTTACCGCCAACTTACGTAATGGCGGTTTGGACTTACGTTTCCCACTGCACAGTGAACCCAGCTTGGCAGTGATCCTCGGCGGTACAGGTTCACGGCTTGACCAATTAGTCGCAGCCTACAGCGCTTTTCCGCGGGGCGGAATGGCGGCAACGTTGCGGTTCGAGCCACAACAGCAGATACAGGAACGGCGCTTGTTTTCACCGGGAGCAGCGTGGATTACCCGACGAATTATGGCGGGGGAAGCCCGACCATTACCGGACGATATTTTACCCACCACGGTACCGTTGGCATGGAAAACTGGTACCAGTTATGGCTACCGTGATGCGTGGGCGATTGGCATTAATGCGCGCTATACTATTGGCGTGTGGGTCGGTCGGCCAGATGGCACGCCGGTCGCTGGGCAGTTTGGTTATGCCACTGCTATCCCTATCCTCAATCAAGTCAGTAACTTGCTAATGAATGGGGTACAGCAAACCGGCCACCCGTTACCCCGAGATCCCCGGCCATCGTCCGTCAGTCGCGAAGAGATTTGCTGGCCGGGGGGGCAACCTTTGGCGGCCGGAGACACTAATTGCCGTCAACGTCGACAAAGCTGGGTTCTGGATGGCACCCTTCCGCCGACACTCGCCGCACCTGGGCAGGAAAATACGCAGGGCAGCCAGTTCACTATTTGGTTGAACCCACCAGGCCAGCGAGTCGCGGCTGATTGCCTGGGCGCTATGCCGGTCGCATTAGCATTGTGGCCCTTGCCGCTCGAACCCTGGCTCCCGATGACAGAGCGCCGTAGTCATCGGCTGCCCGCGGCAAGTAGTGAATGCCCGCCACAGGGAGGGATGGATGTGGCTCCGTTGTTGATTTTGGGTATCCGTGATGGCGCGGTAGTGAAACGTTTACCGGGCCAAACTCATCTTGATCTTCGGCTGGAAGCCCAAGGTGGGGGCGGGCAACATTGGTGGTTCCTCAATGGGGAGCAAGTGGCAGTGACTGAAAATAATCAAACATGGATACAGACATTATCAATGCCTGGCCGCTATCAACTTACGGTGTTGGATGAGAGTGGGTTAGTGAGTAATGTATTATTTCGCGTAGAATGAATACATGTAGTAAATTAATTGCTGATAACCTATAACTTGCTTTTATATTCCGTTATTAATTAATTTTTTTGTGATAAATAAAATAATATTGTGATTTTGATTTGTTCGATAAATTAACTCCAGCATATTATAGGACATAGTTGGAGAGTAATGAGATGATTTATAACTTTTTCTTTATAGTATTATTTCTAATAATATCTACTGTTAATGTTTTTGCTGAACAACCGAAAGTCTGTTTTTTTGCTGATGAAGGTTATCAGGGTAACTCTTTTTGTGCTTCTCAAGGTCAGGCGGTAAGTGATCTTAGAACGGAATGGAATGATAGGATATCATCAATTTATATTCCCCCTGGGATGATAGTGACCGTATTTAAAGATATCTATTTTTCAGGCGAAAATTTAACATTTAAAGAAAGTATTGATTTAGAATTCTCCCGACGTTGGGCAAACTTAAATGATGCAATCAGTTCCTTTAAGGTTAGAAGTGCCGCCTGTTTTTATGACTTTGATAATTTTACTGGTGATTCGATTTGTATCTCAGGTAATGAACGCATTGATTTATATAATGAGACTTATGGTCGACGATTTCATATATTAAACCCTCTCAATGATAAAATAAGCTCTATTCTGCTACCTAAAGATACTCAAGCAATTATCTATGAAAATGATGGGTATGGTGGTGTTTATTTTACTCTAACTGAGAGCCATTCTGAGTCAAACCTCGAAAATATAGGGATGAACAATAATATTACTAGTATGCGGGTTTCTCAGTTTGAACACTTTCTCTGTGATAAATACTGTGTCATCAAAGATAGCATGCTTGTTCCTGTACAATATGCTTTTGGTAACTATTGGGATGATAAAAGAATAGGTTCAAAACAAGTGTTGATTAGCTTTTATATAACCAATAAAGATAATCATTCTATAGGTATATCCGGTGGTGGTATTTTTAAAATAAAGGGAAAAGAGATTTTATTTGTTCATGAGCATAGTAACAAATCCGCCGTCTTTGAATTAAGTGGTCATGGTAATACCTTATCATTATTATCTAAATTTAGTGGCGGATATTTTGAATTTCAACTTGTTGAATCCTCTGGTGACCAAGTGATAAATATTTATCCTGTATTGGGCTATTTGTTTGATGTTGATGATACCAATGTCAGGTTTTTTATCAATAACGAGAATAGTAAGCAACCAGTAATAATAGATAAAATAGTCCTGACGGTTGAAAAAGAACACCACAGAATAGAGCGCAGTTTTATAGGAAAAGTCATCTGTTGGTTAGACCCTCTGCTTAACTTATATAATTATATTATCCAGGGGGGATGTAATCAGGTAGACCATTTTATTACTGACGCGAGAGATTTTTTTAGCAGTGCTAGTAATAAAGTATTACAAGTATCTGGTACATCTAAACCACTCCCAAAAATTAAAGATAATGAATCCTTCGCTTTTGAAAAAATGATGCTAGATCTCTCGTCTGATCCTAAGGGTATATTGACTCATATTAATTCTGATATGAATGGTAAATCATTAACTTTACCGGCAACCGCCCTGGCTTGCCATGTTTCAATGAAAGACCAAATACTTCCTCATTTGCGCTCGCGCCGTCAGGCTATTCCTCCCTGTATTACCTGGACATTAAATATTTTAACTGACTTTACGTTGCTATTTGGGAGTAGCATTAGTACCTGGAATGCTGAAAATTTTGGTCGGGTCATATCACGTATTGTTAATTCAGGGGATACCGGCTATGCAGTATCTGATCCGGTGATAGACCAACGTCTGGTTGAAAATGTTCGCACCTTCGTTGCGGAAAATATTGATAACGTGACGCGGTTAAAAACAGCATTTGATTTTTCTCAACTCAGCTATAGCGATTATTTACGGCACAATGAACCAGAGTCAAATGCCCTATCCCCACAAGCGGTGCAGTTATTACCTCAGGGCCGCTATGAGCTGGCCTTGCAAAACTTTCAGTTTGTCGAGACGGTACCCAGAAGACAACATCATGGCGAGTGGGTTGAGCATCCTGAACTGCATTTTGATATTGAGATCATCAGTGGTGAAACTGCAACCACGCAAACAGCCAGGCAAAATGTTCTGCCGGTGGTGGAGGATTGGCGCAAGCGGTATCATCAGGCCTCGCAGTCTTTATATATTACTGCAAATGCTGAAACGATAAGCAATCCTAATATGCATCACGGAATGAATGACGTTATTTCTGCTGCCAGCTTGGTGAGCGATGTTGCTCAAAGTTGGTTAAGAACGCCGCGTGAGGATTATATTTATGTGATTGTTCGTTTATCCGGCGAGGTAGTCAGTATAGCGATGGCGGTAGATATTAATGAATTTGATGTCGGAGTTGCGGGGTCGTTAACCCGGCCAGACGATGTGCTTCATTCTACTGCCAATGGTGTTATTCGCGGGGCGGGTACGGCAGCGATGCGGGCTTTGGCCGAGCATGTGGCCAAGAAAGGAAAGCGGGCATTGGTATCAGATGTGATCAGCCAGCCATCGGCAATTGTGAAAAAAAAGGTGGGTTTTCAATATATTAATGAACTTTGATGTTGAAGGTTTTTTGATAACCAAGTACTGATGTGGGCGGGGCTCAAAAGATTTTTATGTAAAGTGTGATTTGTGCATAAAAGTGAGGAATAAAGATAACTGTTTTTTAATAAAATGTTGTAATTTCCGTATGCAAGTGCCAAACACCCACATATAATCGGCGGCCACTGTACAGGGTCGGCATAATTTTGTAGTAAAGGAACTGCCCGCGAGCCAAACAGTATTTTATGCGGCGGGTTCCGAGTCCGGTCAATATTAGAAATCCAATAGAGGTTATCATGGCTGTAGAACGTACTTTTTCCATTATCAAACCTAATGCTGTTGCCAAAAATAACATTGGTGCCATTTATTCGCGTTTTGAAAGTGCTGGTTTCAAAATTATTGCTGCAAAAATGCTGCATCTGACCAAAGAACAAGCTGAAGGTTTTTACGCTGAACATAAAGGCCGCCCATTCTTCGATGGTTTGGTCGAGTTTATGACTTCAGGCCCGGTCATGATTCAGGTTCTGGAAGGCGAAAATGCCGTTCAACGTCACCGCGATATCATGGGTGCAACCAACCCAGACAACGCACTGGCAGGTACTCTGCGTGCAGATTTCGCCGATAGTTTCACCGAGAATGCGGTGCACGGTTCCGATGCAGTTGAATCAGCTCAGCGTGAAATCGCTTATTTCTTCAGCGACAATGAAATTTGCCCCCGCTAATTAATTGATTTTGTGAATTAGATTGGCTTGTTTAATCAACTGAAACAATAAAGTTGCCTGTACGCCTTTCCAATCATGGAATCCATGCTTTAAAATTTGTACAATGCTGCGCCCCGGTGGAGACATCTCTGCCGGGGCGTTCTATTATTTATTCATCGCCGTTTCGAAAGCCGTACCCGGTTTAAAGCGCAGCGCCGTAAAGTGTAACAACGAGGCCACGACAACTCATGTCTGAACAATTATTAACTGCATCAATGCCAATTGATGCTGCCCCCCTGTCTGACAACGCGGTTGCAACCGCAGCACCAGCAACCAGCAAAATCAATCTACTTGATTTAAATCGTCAGCAAATGCGCGAATTTTTTGCCGAAATGGGTGAGAAGCCTTTCCGTGCAGATCAGGTCATGAAGTGGATGTATCACTACTGCTACGATGATTTCGAGCAAATGACTGATATTAATAAAGGGTTACGTGCCAAATTACAGCGCGTAGCTGAAATCCGTGCACCTGAAGTGGCACAAGAACAGCGCTCCACTGATGGTACCATTAAATGGGCCATCAAAGTGGGCGATCAGCAAGTCGAAACGGTGTATATCCCAGAAGGTGAGCGTGCGACGCTGTGTGTGTCCTCTCAGGTCGGCTGCGCATTAGAATGTAAATTCTGTTCAACGGCACAGCAAGGTTTTAACCGCAACCTGCGAGTCTCTGAAATTATCGGCCAGGTATGGCGTGCGGCCAAGATTATCGGTTCATTAAAATCAACCGGTACTCGTCCAATCACCAACGTGGTGATGATGGGTATGGGTGAACCCCTGTTGAACTTGAATAACGTGGTACCCGCGATGGATATCATGATGGACGATTTTGGTTTCGGTTTATCCAAACGCCGTGTGACATTGTCGACTTCTGGTGTGGTGCCAGCACTGGATAAACTGGGCGATATGATTGATGTTGCCTTAGCTATCTCATTGCATGCGCCGACGGATGATATCCGTGATGAAATTGTGCCTATCAACCGTAAATACAATATTGAAACCTTCCTTGCCGCTGTTCGCCGTTATTTGGCGAAATCGAATGCCAATGGTGGGCGGGTTACGGTTGAATACGTTATGCTGGATCACATCAATGACAGCACTGAGCAAGCTCATCAGTTGGCGGAATGTTTAAAAGACACTCCGTGTAAGATTAACTTGATCCCATGGAACCCGTTCCCGGGAGCACCTTATGGTCGTAGCTCAAACAGCCGGGTGGATCGTTTCTCTAAGGTATTGATGGAATACGGATTTACCACTATCGTCCGTAAGACACGCGGTGATGATATTGATGCGGCATGTGGCCAATTGGCCGGTGAGGTGATTGATCGCACCAAGCGCAGTTTGAAAAAGAAAATGGCCGGTGAACCTATCGCGATTAAAACAGTCTGATTCACGATGCCATTAGTTTGTGCATAACTATTTGTTATTCAACTTATAATTTGTTAGGTAACCGATACAAAAAGGTTATTCAAAAGTCATTAATGGGAATAACATAGGTGCCTGATTCGGGTAAGTGCAGCGGCTAACATAGCTGTAACTTGCAGACGACGGGTATCTTCACAAATAAGGACAATTGAGCAAGCATGAAGCTGACAAGACTGTGGAGAGTTTGCCTGATAGCGACCATATTGGCGGGCTGTTCTGGTTCATCGCCGGAAAAAACGAGCCAATCCGCCGCAGGGCAGACACGTTTACAACTAGGTTTAGAATATCTGGCGCAAGGTGATCTTACTGCTGCGCGGCAGAATCTTGAGAAGGCTGTAGCGGCAGATCCACAGGATTATCGTGCTCAATTGGGTATGGCTTTTTATGAGCAACGCATCGGCGAAAACGATGCGGCGGAGCAGCGCTATCAGCAAGCGATGAAACTGGCACCAGGAAATGGCACTGTACTGAATAATTACGGTGCGTTTCTGTGTAGTTTAGGGCAGTATGTACCGGCCCAACAACAGTTTAGCGCAGCTGTATTGTCGCCTGATTACGGTCAGGTTGCAGATAGTCTGGAAAACGCTGGATATTGCTTTTTACGGGCTAATCAAAATGACCAGGCTCGGGTACTCTTGAGTCGGGCATTGAAGTATGATCCGGATAAAGGTGAGCCGCTGCTTGCAGAAGCTCAAAGGCATTTTGGAGAAGGGAATCGCGCTCAGGCGCAACTATTACTGGATGTTTATCAACATGTACTTCCAGCCAGTGCTGAAAGTATATGGTTACAAATTCGTTTCGCCGCGCTGGCAGGCCGTCAAGATAGTGTTCAACGCTATGGCAAGCAGCTTGCGCGAAGTTTTCCACAATCCAAACAGTACCAGCATTTTCTAGCTAATGAATACTGAAGCCTCCCAAGATCAAACTGTTCCAGAGACGACAGGTGTGCGCCTGCGTCAAGCCCGTGAAGCACTAGGGCTCACTCAGCAGATGGTTGCAGAACGTCTGTGTCTGAAAGTATCCACAATCCGTGATATTGAGGAGGATAAAGCACAAGCTAATCTCGCCTCGACATTCCACCGTGGCTACATTCGTTCTTACGCTAAACTGGTTCACCTTCCAGAAGATGAACTGTTGCCTATGTTGGCAAAACAAGCGCCGATCAGAGCGGCAAAAGTTGCCCCGATGCAAAGTTTTTCATTGGGCAAAAAGCATAAAAAACGTGATGGCTGGTTGATGAGTTTCACCTGGCTTATTGTGTTAGTTGTGCTCGGTCTGACAGGGGCATGGTGGTGGCAAAATCATCAGGCGCAGCAAGCAGAAATAGTCACTATGGCTGATCAGTCTTCTGCTCAACTGTCGCAAAATAGTGGGCAATCTGTGCCGCTATCTGATGATAATAGCGATCCTGCGAACCCGGTGGATACTCAAGCTCCGGTCGCGGCTAGCCAGCCGTCAACACCAACAGAAAATGGTACAGCACCTGCGACGAGCAGTGCTGCGCCAGTGGATACGGCAAACAGCCCTGTCAACACAATAGCACCTCAAGGAACAACTTCAGCGGAGTCTGCGGTTGTTTCGCCAAGTCAGGCACCTTTGCCTAATGTTGCTCCTGCGCAATCGCCCCTGCCTACAGCAGATGCTGGAGTAACAGGTACTGCATCATCTGTCGGCTCATTGGTCATGAATTTTACCGCTGATTGTTGGCTACAGGTTGTTGATGCAACGGGAAAAACATTATTTAGTGGTATCCAAAAAGGGGGCGCGACTCTCAATCTCTCAGGGAAAGCTCCCTATAAGCTGACCATTGGTGCTCCAGGTGCATTAACGATTACGTATCAGGGTAACCCAGTAGATTTGAGTAAATTTATTAAGGCTAATCGCGTAGCCCGCCTGACTGTCGGTGTAGAGTAATATTGTGTTTTTGACAAACAACTCTGTGGTTCTGACCAAGTGCCATTGTCTTGTGGAAGATAATGGTTTTGAAAGACTACTGCGTTGCGAAAACTACACGACTGTAAAGGAGAGTGTGTAATGCATAATGAATCCCCTATTATCCGCCGTAAATCGACCCGGATTTACGTCGGTAAAGTGCCTATTGGCGATGGTGCGCCGATTGCAGTGCAATCGATGACCAATACCAAAACCACTGATGTTGATGCGACTGTTGCTCAAATTAAGGCACTGGAACGTGTTGGCGTAGATATCGTGCGAGTTTCAGTACCGACCATGGATGCGGCTGAGGCATTTAAGTTAATCAAGCAGCAATCAAATGTTCCGTTGGTTGCCGATATCCATTTCGATTACCGTATTGCGCTAAAAGTTGCGGAGTATGGTGTTGATTGCCTGCGAATTAACCCTGGAAACATCGGTTCAGAAGAACGTATTCGTTCTGTGGTTGATTGTGCTCGTCATCATAATATTCCTATTCGTATTGGTATCAATGGTGGATCGCTGGAAAAAGATATACAGGAAAAGTATGGCGAACCTACGCCGGAAGCCCTGCTTGAATCTGCGATGCGTCATGTCGATATCCTTGATCGTCTCAACTTTGATCAGTTTAAAGTCAGTGTTAAAGCCTCCGATGTTTTCTTGGCTGTAAACTCCTACCGTCTGCTGGCCAAGCAAATTAATAATCCTTTGCACTTAGGGATAACTGAAGCCGGTGGCGCGCGTAGCGGCTCCGTAAAATCGGCTATTGGTTTAGGCCTTTTGTTGTCAGAAGGTATTGGCGATACGTTACGTATCTCATTGGCTGCCGATCCGGTAGAAGAAGTCAAAGTTGGCTTTGATATCCTTAAATCACTGCGGATCCGTTCTCGCGGGATCAACTTTATTGCCTGTCCAACCTGTTCTCGCCAAGAGTTTGATGTTATTGGTACGGTCAACGCGTTGGAACAGCGGTTAGAAGATCTGATTACCCCAATGGATGTTTCTATTATCGGCTGCGTGGTCAATGGGCCGGGTGAGGCATTGGTCTCTACTATTGGTGTGACTGGTGCTCGTAACCACAGTGGTTTCTACGAAGATGGGGTTCGTCAGAGAGAACGTTTTGATAACGAGAAGATGATTGATCAATTGGAAGCTAAAATTCGTGCAAAAGCATCGATGCTCGATGCAAATAATCGAATAGTTATCAATATGCTGGAAGAAAAATAAGTAGCACGATCATTCGTTATCGTTGAATACAAAAAAGCGGGCATGGCCCGCTTTATAATGAGCCAGTGGAGGTGACAAATTGTCACCATTGAATATGTGGGCGGCAAGCCTCTATAATCGGCTTTATTTTTTGCACTATGCCCAATGTTATTGGCGTTGCTGCCGACACCGCTGCAACATCATGTAAACTGGGTATAAAACTACAGAGAACAGACGTGGCAAAGAACATTCAAGCCATCCGTGGTATGAACGACTACCTGCCAGCCGATACGGCAATATGGCAGCGTATTGAAGGCATTCTAAAGCAAGTGCTGGCAGGCTATGGCTACAGCGAAATTCGCATGCCGATTGTAGAGCAGACCCCGTTATTCAAACGCGCCATCGGTGAAGTCACCGACGTGGTTGAGAAAGAGATGTATACCTTTGACGATCGCAATGGCGAAAGTCTGACTCTGCGCCCGGAAGGTACCGCAGGGTGCGTGCGCGCAGGCATTGAACATGGTCTGCTGTACAATCAGGAACAGCGTCTGTGGTATATCGGCCCGATGTTTCGCTATGAGCGCCCACAGAAGGGACGTTACCGTCAATTCCACCAATTAGGTGCGGAAGTCTTCGGTCTGCAAGGACCTGATATTGATGCAGAATTGATACTGCTGACGGCTCGCTGGTGGCGTGCGTTAGGGATATCAGAGCATGTGCAGCTTGAATTGAACTCCATCGGCTCATTGGATGCGCGCGCTGATTATCGTGAAGCGCTGGTGACTTTCCTTGAACAACATGTTGATGTGTTGGATGAAGATTGCAAGCGTCGCATGTACAGTAACCCGTTACGTGTGCTGGATTCCAAAAATCCAGATGTTCAACAATTGCTTAATGATGCACCTAAGCTGTCTGATTATCTGGATGATGAATCAAAACAACATTTTGCCGGTTTGTGTGAACTTTTAAATCAGGCTGGCATCCCATATACCGTCAATGAACGTTTAGTTCGTGGTTTGGATTATTACAACCGCACGGTATTTGAGTGGGTGACCAACAGTTTAGGCGCACAAGGCACAGTCTGTGCCGGTGGGCGTTACGACGGTTTAGTTGAACAACTGGGTGGTCGTGCCACACCAGCTGTTGGTTTTGCGATGGGGCTTGAGCGTTTGGTTCTGTTGGTACAAGCCGTTAATCCAGAGTTCAAAGCACCGGCAACAGTCGATGTGTATCTCATCTCATCGGGTGAGGGGGCGCAAAGTGCTGCGATGCAGCTTGCTGAACGCGTGCGTGATGTTATGCCAGCGCTGAAATTAATGACCAATTACGGCGGCGGCAATTTCAAAAAGCAAATCACCCGCGCCGATAAGTGGGGCGCGCGCGTGGCATTAATACTTGGCGAAAGCGAAGTGGCGGCACAGCAAGTGGTTGTAAAAGATTTGCGGAATGGTGAACAAGAAACGCTGGCGCAAGCGGATGTTGCTGCGCGTCTGGCTTTGATGTTGGGTTAAGGAGAGAGACACCGTGGAAGTCTATACCACTGAAAATGACCAGGTTGATGCAGTGCGCCGTTTCTTTAGTGAGAATGGTAAAGCGCTGGCCGTGGGTGTGGTGCTCGGGATTGGTGCATTAGTGGGTTGGCGTTACTGGCAGAGTCATCAAAACACTGTCTTGACGGAAGCCTCCTCTGCCTATCAGCAAGCCAGTGATGCTTTGTCAGCCAACAGTGCTGATGGTGTTGCTGTCGCTGAAAAATTTGTTCAGAGCAATAAAAATAACTACGGCGTACTTGCCGGGTTAGAGCTGGCTCACCACTTTGTTGAGCAGAACGAATTTGATAAAGCTGCGCAGCAACTTACCCAAGCATTGGGCCAGACAAAAGATGAAAACTTGCTGTCGTTGATTAATCTGCGTCTTGCTCGTTTGCAACTGCAATTGAAAAAACCAGATGAAGCATTGAAAACACTGGATGCAGTGCAAGGTGACGGCTGGACTGCGATGGCACAAGATGTTCGTGGCGATGCATTATTAAGCAAAGGTGATACCGCAGGTGCACGTGCAGCTTACAGTAAAGGTGTCGAATCAAATGCTTCTCAGGCGCTACAAGCTTTACTGCGCATGAAATTGAATAATTTGTCCAGCTAAGGGGTATTCCCATGCAATTGCGTAAAACACTCTTAGTAGGACTGGTATCTGTTGCCCTATTGAGTGGTTGTTCACTGTTTAACAGTGAAGAAGATGTGGTTACCATGTCGCCACTGCCAAAAGTTGAGAATCAATTCACGCCGACAAAAGTGTGGAGCACTTCTGTGGGTGGTGGTGTCGGTGATTATTACTCACATCTGCGCCCAGCCTGGCAGGGAACTTCTGTCTTTGCAGCGGACCGTAAAGGTCTGGTGAAAGCGATGGAAGCCGATACGGGCAAGCAAATTTGGCAAACCGACCTGTCTGAGAAAACCAACTTCCTCTCCAGCAACCGTTCCGCAATGTTATCTGGTGGCGTAACAGCTTCAGGTGCTCATGTGTACGTCGGTAGTGAGAAGGCCGTGGTTTATGCGTTGAACTCTGACGATGGACAGGTGGCCTGGCAGACGGTAGTTGCTGGCGAAGCCTTGTCCCGCCCTGTTGTCAGTGATGGTGTGGTACTGATTCACACCTCGAATGGTATGTTGCAAGCGCTGAATGAATCTGACGGTGCCATTAAGTGGACATTAAATCTGGATACACCAGCCTTGTCTTTACGGGGTGAATCAGCGCCAACAGTTGCATTTGGTGCTGCACTTGTCGGTGGCGACAATGGCCGCGTGAGTGCAGTGATGTTGGAGCAAGGTCAGTTGATCTGGCAACAGCGTATTTCCCAAGTGACTGGGACCACTGAAATTGATCGCCTGAATGATGTTGATACCACACCTGTTGTTGTAGATGGTGTTGTTTATGCTTTGGCATACAACGGCAACCTGACTGCACTGGATTTGCGCTCTGGTCAGATTCTGTGGAAGCGCGAAATGGGTTCAGTCAATGACATCATTGTTGACGGCGGCAATATTTATCTGGTCGATCAGAATGACCGTATTGTCGCGTTGAAAGCCGATGGTGGTGTAACCCTTTGGAGTCAAAGCGATTTATTACATCGTAACTTGACGGCTCCGGTGATGTATAATGGTTATCTGGTTGTAGGTGATGCTGAAGGTTATCTGCACTGGGTGAATACCACTGATGGTCGTTTTGTTGCTCAGCAGAGCGTAGATAGCTCCGGTTTCCTGAGTGCGCCTGTGGTTGCCAGCGATAAGTTGCTGGTGCAGGCAAGAGGCGGCACAGTATACGCGTTCACCCGTTAATCCTTATTTAAAATGCCTGTCTGACAGGTTAATACCCAAGCCACTGGCGTTGCAGTAAGTAACACCGCTGCAACTTCAAGGAGGAAGGGTTCAAAGCGGCTCCTGATATTCAGGGGCCGTTTGTCTTCTAAAAACTGCGCTGTTGAACGTTCGGTACAGTGCTGTAACGCTTTGAAAATTAAGTAATGAGGCTCCAACAATGATACCTGTCATCGCGCTGGTCGGGCGCCCGAATGTGGGTAAATCCACTTTATTTAACCGCTTAACGCACACCCGTGATGCGTTAGTTGCGGATTTTCCCGGGCTAACGCGTGACCGTAAATATGGTCGTGCCGAGGTCGAGGGTCATGAGTTTATTGTTATCGATACCGGAGGTATTGATGGCACAGAAGATGGTGTAGAAACCAAGATGGCTGGTCAATCGTTACTGGCGATTGAAGAAGCGGATATCGTTCTGTTTATGGTCGATGCGCGCGCCGGGCTGATGCCTGCGGATCAGGGCATTGCTCAACATCTGCGTAGCCGTGAAAAAGCCACTTTCCTGGTTGCCAACAAAACTGATGGTATTGATCCAGATACCGCTACAGCTGATTTCTATTCATTAGGCTTGGGTGAAGTTCATGCGATTGCAGCTTCCCACGGTCGTGGTGTGACTCAGCTGATTGAAGATGTCATGGCGCCTTACATGGACGCCGAAGAGCCTGAAGCTGAGCTGACAGACGAAGAAGCTAACGCGGCTTATTGGGCTGCGCAAGAAGCTGATGAAGATGAAATTCCAGAAGACGAAGAGGATGATTTTGATCCACTGAGTTTGCCAATCAAGTTGGCTATCGTTGGGCGTCCTAACGTAGGTAAGTCCACACTAACTAACCGTATCCTCGGTGAAGATCGTGTGGTGGTTTATGATATGCCGGGCACTACGCGTGACAGCATTTATATTCCAATGACCCGTGATGAACGTGAATATATTCTGATTGATACCGCAGGTGTGCGTAAACGCGGCAAGATCACTGAAGCGGTTGAGAAATTCTCGGTTATTAAAACCTTGCAGGCAATTGAAGATTCCAACGTTGTGCTGTTGGTCATTGACGCCCGTGATGGTATTTCAGATCAGGATTTGTCTCTGTTAGGCTTTATTCTCAATAGTGGGCGCTCACTTGTTATTGCGGTCAATAAATGGGATGGCATGTCAGAAGAAGCCCGTGCTCAGGTTAAAGATATGCTAGACCTGCGCCTTGGTTTTGTCGATTTTGCCCGCATTCACTTTATCTCTGCACTGCATGGTAGTGGCGTAGGTAACCTGTTTGAATCCATTCAGGAAGCGTATGACTGTTCAACCAAACGAGTGGGCACTTCCTTACTGACTCGCATTATGCAAATGGCAGAAGAAGATCATCAGCCTCCGTTAGTTCGTGGTCGCCGTGTGAAGCTAAAATATGCTCACGCCGGTGGTTATAACCCACCGATCGTGGTTATTCACGGCAACCAGGTTACTGATCTGTCGGATTCTTATAAACGTTATCTGATGAATTACTTCCGTCGTTCATTGAAAGTTATGGGTACGCCTATTCGTATCCAGTTTAAAGAGGGCGAGAACCCGTTTGCGGGTAAGCGCAATACTCTGACGCCAAATCAGATGCGCAAACGTAAACGTTTGATGTCGCACTTGAAAAAAAGTAAGTAATATCAGCAAAGCGCGGGCATTCCGCGCTTTTTGCATTTTTAACGCATGGTCTATTAACCAACAGTTTTAACCATCCACATATTCAGCCACTAAATGGTAAACAAAAGGAGTTGAACATCAGCCATGTCTTGGGAAACCTGGAGTTTTGCATTTAGTGTCACAGTACCCAACTTATTGATGATGTTACTCGGAATGCTATTACGGCGCGGCGGCCTGATGGATGATCGGTTCTGCGATGGCGCGACCCGTGTGGTGTTTAATCTGGCGTTGCCTTGCTTGTTGTTTTTTAGTGTCGCCACCAATCACGTTAGCTTACTGGATAACTTGCCCTTGGTTATCTACGGTGCTGTCGGTACCTTGCTGACATTCCTACTGCTCGAGATTGCCGCCAAGTGGCTGGTAACAGACCCAAGAGAGCGTGGTGTGTTCGTGCAGGGTGGTTTCAGAGCCAATACCGCGATTGTTGGCTTGGCATTTGCTATGACGGCTTATGGCGATGAAGGGGTTGCCCTGGGGTCAATGTATCTGACGGTGACGGTGATTTTATTTAATATGCTGTCAGTGATAACGCTGACCCGCAGCTTACAGAGTGGGCAGGGCGGTAAAATCAGCAAAGTGGCACTGTTGCGCAGTATTGTGACTAACCCATTGATTATTGGTCTGGTATGCGGTTTAGCCTATGCTCAAACCCAGTTGCCTATTCCCCAGGTGATTGTTCAGACTGGAAGCTATATCTCAGCATTGGCTCTGCCATTGGCATTACTCTGCACCGGCGCGAGTCTTGATTGGCATGCGATGTTCCGTTCTTCTAATGTGGCGGCATTATCCTCGGTGGCAAAACTATTCATCGTGCCAATATTGATGACTTTAGGCGGCTTGCTGATGGGGTTCCGTGGTGCAACGTTAGGTATTATTTTTCTATTTTCCGCGACACCAACTGCCGCAGGTAGTTATGTCATGACCCGCGCGATGGGAGGAAATGCTACGCTGGCCGCAAATATCATCGCGATAACGACTGTCGGTTCATTTTTCACTACCGCGCTGGGGATTTACTTTTTACGTTCGCTGGGTGTGATGTAAGTTTTCGTTAACCGCTGGGAGAGAATTTATGGATGCGCTATGTCCGGTTTGTCAGAAGACAATGGCGGAAGTGAGTGGCCACTTTCATTGCTCTGGTTGTCATGGCAACTATCAGCAACAGGCTGAATGTCCTGATTGCGCTAAACCGCTACAAGTGTTGAAAGCGTGTGGAGCTGTTGATTATTTTTGCCAGAATGGGCATGGGCTGATTTCAAAAAGCCGCGTTCGTTTTAGTTATCTGCCGATGGCCTAATACCAATCGGCAGTTCTATTGGCTGTAGCAATAATAACGGCGCTTAGTTAGCGGCTTTACGCTGACGGGGCTTTTTGGCTACCTTGATTTGAGTGATTTCACTTTCCACCCAGCCATCTTGCAGTCGGGTGGTTAGCTTGTCGCCAGTATGCACTTGTTTCGTGGTTTTGAGTAAGCTGCCCTCTGGGGTCTGCGTTACGCTGTAGCCGCGGGCTAGTGTTGCCAATGGGCTGACCGCCTCCAATTGTGAACAGGCGATGCCAAAACGTTGACGATAGCCATTCAACTGGCGCTCTAATGCCTGACGCAAGCGGTACTCCTGCTGTTGTACCCGCTGATTATAGCGATGGATCTGTCCTTGCGGTTGAGCTTGAACCAGCCGTTGTTGCAGCCGTTCAGTGCGTCGACCTAATAGGCGAATTTGGTTTTGCGCGCTATCTTCCAGCCGGCGTTGTAACTTCAACAGCAGTGTTTGCTGACGAGCCAATCGCAAATGCGGATGTTGCTGTTGCAGCCGATGCTCGAGGCGGGTGAATTGCTGATTGCGCTGCGCCAGATAATAATCCATCGCCATTTCCATGCGCTGCTGCTGCCCCTGAATTTGCCGGACCAACTCTATTTGGTTGCGGCTGACTAGCTCGGCGGCGGCTGACGGGGTTGGGGCGCGTAAATCGGCAACGAAGTCCGCGATAGTGACATCAGTTTCATGGCCGACAGCACTGACAATGGGAATCCTGCTATTAAAAATAGCGCGGACAACCCGCTCGTCATTAAAACTCCACAAGTCTTCCAACGAGCCGCCACCTCTCCCGACGATCAACACATCACATTCCCCCCGCAGATTTGCCAGTTGAATGGCTCGGACTATCTGCAATGGAGCATCAGCACCTTGTACTGCTGTCGGGTAAATAATAACGGGAAGTGAAGGGTCACGGCGTTGCAAAACTTGCAAAACATCGTGTAGAGCAGCACCACTGGATGAGGTTATCACCCCCACTTGTTTGGCTGGGCTGGGCAGAGGTTGCTTGTGGCTTTGGTCGAAAAGTCCTTCAGCGGCCAGTTGCTGTTTAAGCTGTTCAAATTGCTGTTGCAGCAATCCATCGCCGGCGGGTTGCATACTTTCGGCAATTAATTGGTAGTCACCACGCGGTTCATACAGGGTAATTGATGCTCTGACTAACACCTGTTGGCCATTTTGTGGGCGAAAAGTGGTACGACGATTGGTGTTACGAAACATCGCGCAGCGCACCTGCGCCCGATCGTCTTTTAAGGTGAAATACCAGTGACCCGACGAAGGCTGAGAGAAATTGGAAATCTCGGCAGTGAGCCAAATTTGGCCCATTTCCATTTCCAGCAGTTGTCGCACCGTCTGATTAAGGCGGCTGACGGTAAAAATTGATGACGCGGAAGATTGTGACATGTGACCTGGTTCAAATTTTAAAACAAGCACTTAATTGATCGATATTACCTGCCTCAAACCGCTTGGCAAGAAAAATAGTGAGAAAGTGCTGGAGGCAACCGATTACGCTCTGTATAATGCCACGGCAATATTTTATCTTTTTACATTCACCTTGGTGAGATATTGCCCATGCTACGTATCGCGAAAGAAGCTCTAACATTTGACGACGTTCTCCTGGTTCCAGCCCACTCCACAGTCTTGCCTAATACGGCAGAACTTGGTACTCAACTGACTGCAACTATCCGCCTGAATATTCCTATGCTGTCCGCAGCAATGGATACCGTAACCGAAGCTCGTCTGGCCATTGCGCTGGCACAAGAGGGCGGTTTAGGTTTCATCCACAAAAATATGTCCATTGAGCGCCAGGCTGAAGAAGTCAGCCGCGTGAAAAAACACGAAAGTGGCGTTGTAACTGAGCCACAGACTGTTACCCCTACCACTACTCTCCGTCAGGTTAAAGAACTGACCGCCCGTAACGGTTTCGCCGGTTATCCGGTAGTGACCGAAGATTACGAGCTGGTTGGGATCATTACCGGCCGTGATGTTCGCTTTGTCACTGATCTGGACCAACCTGTGACTGCGGTGATGACACCGAAAGAGCGCTTGGTGACGGTCAAAGAAGGCGAAGCCCGCGAAGTTGTGCTGCAAAAAATGCATGAAAAACGTGTCGAGAAAGCTTTAGTCGTTGACGATAGCTTCCATCTGCGCGGCATGATTACCGTGAAAGATTTCCAAAAAGCAGAGCGCAAGCCAAACGCCTGTAAAGACGAGCATGGCCGCCTGCGCGTTGGTGCTGCTGTCGGTGCCGGTGCGGGTAATGAAGAGCGTATCGATGCTCTGGTCGCTGCTGGTGTTGATGTTTTACTTATCGACTCATCTCATGGTCATTCCGAAGGCGTTTTACAGCGCATTCGCGAAACACGCGCTAAATATCCTAACCTGCAAATCGTTGGCGGTAACGTCGCAACAGGTGCTGGGGCTAAAGCCCTGGCTGATGCCGGTGTGAGCGCAGTTAAAGTCGGTATCGGCCCTGGTTCAATCTGTACTACACGTATTGTGACCGGTGTCGGTGTGCCACAGATTACGGCGATTGCTGATGCGGTCGAAGCGCTGGAAGGTACTGGTATTCCGGTTATTGCCGATGGTGGTATTCGTTTCTCTGGCGATATTGCTAAAGCCATTGCAGCCGGTGCTTCATGTGTCATGGTCGGTTCTATGCTGGCAGGGACTGAAGAGTCCCCGGGCGAAATCGAACTGTATCAAGGTCGTTCATTCAAATCTTACCGCGGTATGGGTTCACTGGGTGCGATGTCCAAAGGCTCTTCAGATCGCTACTTCCAAACTGATAATGCTGCCGATAAATTGGTGCCAGAAGGTATCGAAGGGCGTGTGGCATACAAAGGTCTGCTGAAAGAGATTGTGCATCAACAAATGGGTGGCCTGCGTTCATGTATGGGGCTGACCGGCTGCGGCACTATCAATGAATTGCGTACCAAAGCTGAATTTGTCCGGATCAGCGGTGCAGGCATTCAAGAAAGCCATGTTCATGATGTGACGATTACCAAAGAGTCACCAAACTACCGCATGGGCTAATAACAAGTTAATTAGTCATCTGGTGCTAGCCATCAGATGACTATTTTTTATTTTAATATTTGGAATACGCCGCACATGACAAAAAATATCCATAAACATCGCATTCTTATCCTCGATTTCGGCTCGCAATACACCCAACTGGTGGCGCGCCGTGTTCGTGAAATTGGTGTCTATTGTGAACTTTGGGCGTGGGACGTGACCGAAGACCAGATCCGCGAATTTAACCCAAGCGGCATCATTCTCTCCGGCGGCCCTGAAAGCACCACTGAACATGATAGCCCACGTGCGCCTGATTATGTGTTCACTGCTGGGGTCCCTGTGCTGGGTGTGTGCTATGGCATGCAAACCATGGCAATGCAGCTGGGCGGTAAAGTAGAAGGTTCAAACCAACGTGAATTCGGTTATGCGCAGGTTGAAATTAAAACTGATAGCGCACTTATCCGTGATATCAAAGATGCCATCAATCCAGCCGGTGAAGCTGTGTTAGATGTTTGGATGAGTCATGGCGACAAAGTTACCGCAATCCCGTCTGACTTTGTCACCGTAGCCAGCACTGATACCTGCCCGTTTGCCATTATGGCTAACGAAGAAAAACGTTTTTATGGCGTGCAGTTCCACCCTGAAGTGACGCACACCAAGCAAGGTCAACGCCTGCTGGAGCGCTTTGTTCTGGATATCTGTGCTTGTGAAGCACTGTGGACTCCGGCCACCATTATTGAAGATGCTATTGTGCGTTTGCGTGAGCAAATCGGTGAAGACCACGTCATTCTTGGTCTGTCCGGTGGTGTTGACTCATCCGTGACCGCAATGCTGCTGCACCGTGCCATTGGTAAACGTCTGACTTGTGTGTTTGTTGATAACGGCCTGCTGCGTTTGAATGAAGCCGATCAGGTGTTGGAAATGTTCGGCGATAAATTCGGCCTGAACATTGTTCATGTGGCAGCAGAAGATCGTTTCCTGACGGCACTGGCTGGTGTTGATGAACCAGAAGCCAAACGTAAAATCATTGGTCGCGTGTTTGTTGAGTTATTCGACGAAGAAGCCTGTAAGCAAGAACAAGTTAAATGGCTGGCACAGGGCACTATCTACCCAGACGTGATTGAATCCGCTGCATCTGCCACCGGCAAAGCGCATGTGATTAAATCGCATCACAATGTGGGCGGCTTGCCTAAAGAGATGAAACTGGGTTTAGTTGAACCGCTGAAAGAGCTGTTTAAAGATGAAGTGCGTAAAATCGGCCTCGAACTGGGCCTGCCATACGACATGCTATATCGTCACCCATTCCCAGGCCCAGGTTTGGGTGTGCGCGTTCTCGGCGAAGTGAAAAAGGAATATTGTGATTTACTGCGCCGCGCGGATGCTATCTTTATCGAAGAGCTGCATAAAGCAGATTTGTACAATAAAGTCAGCCAGGCCTTTACCGTGTTCCTGCCAGTTCGTTCCGTCGGCGTGATGGGCGATGGTCGTAAATATGACTGGGTTGTCTCTCTGCGTGCGGTTGAAACTATTGATTTCATGACAGCACATTGGGCGCATTTGCCATATGACTTCCTGGGGCGTGTTTCAAACCGCATCATTAATGAAGTCAATGGTATTTCCCGCGTAGTTTACGATATCAGCGGTAAACCACCTGCAACAATTGAGTGGGAATAAGCCTCTCTAATAAGGTATTGTTTCTAATCTAAATGAAGCCTCCGATATTTCGGAGGCTTTTTTATGTTGGTCATAAGAGAAACAGTAATTATGTTTTTATCTTTAAATATAAATAAAAAATGAATTAATTTTTCACAGATTGTTCTTTTAAGTTGTTTATGTGTGTGTGAGTATAAAAAAGTTAATTATTGCACATCGGGTCATGCAAAAAAATAGCATGTTTCTGCTTACTTATTTTAAAAGGTGAAGCATGAATATCAACAATCAGATTAATAAGGTATTTTATGCATTAATTTTTATTTCATACAGTTCAATGTCTAATCATTTTGATGAGGATAATGTCTGTTTTTACTCTAATGATGGTTATATAGAAAAAGGAGGGGCAAAGAAGTTTTGTGTGCCATATTATACTGAAGATGAATGGTTATTTAGTCAGTGGAACAATAATATAGCCTCTATTAAAATACCATTAAATCTCCAGGTTGATGTCTTTAGTGATTTTTCATTTACGGGGAAATCGGCATCGCTTTATAAAAGCACCAATTCTGCTGAATTGGAAAAGTACGGATTGATATCTGATATAAGTTCTTATCGTGTTTTACCTAAAAAATTGTACTCCAGTAATAATCGAATTATTTTTAACTATCATTCTCATCTGTTTCCAGAAAGGTATCTCAACTACAATTATTATTTGAGCCGTGGGCACAGTATTCTTTTAAGTAGAAAGGATCAACCTATAGATATCGACAGTCAAAGTTCCTCTGTCTTTTATAGCCACGCAGGGCAGATCATGACCGCTTTTTCTGGGCAAGGGTTTGATCGTAAACTCTATTGTTTGTTTCCGGCCGATCGTAGGAAGGGCAATTTAGCTGCTGATGTGACATTTAGCTATTGCGATATAGGAAATAAAGGGCAGGTTTGGTTCCCTCAAAAAATAAAAGATCAGACAGTGCTGGTTAATAAAGGCACGGGCACGGCTCTGTCATTAGATGAGCAGGGTTTTTATGTGAGTTTACATTCACGACCCAATGTGATGAATCATCTGTTTGGCCGAGGAAATCAAAGTTATCATTCTGAGGTTGAAATTAACGAAAATACAATATGGTTTGATGAACCCTACATTGATAATATGAAGTCATCTGCGGTAAGACCTTTCCTTCAATATAAAGAGACATTTGAAGCATTAAATGAGTCCGGCCATAGAGATGTTATAGTTAATCATTTAGATAAAGCCGATGATATTAATATCTATTTTGGCGGAGATAAAATAGGTATGCATATTTACTACAATGCAGAGACCAAATCTTTAATTTCTTATAATAAATACAGTGATGAACAGAAATTAAAAGAAGCATCATGCCTTTCATTAATTAATAACCCAGTAGCGCAGGGGCATGACTTACCACTCAATTTCACTTATAACCGTAGTAGCTATAGTGATAACGCAATTGAATATCGCTGTGATAATGGTATTGCTTATAATAAATATACACATAGGTGGAATTTTATAACAGATGATCAATATCATTTTTTAGTTAATGGACATGAAAATAAAGTACTACACTTTTATATTAATGAAAACCCACAGAAGATAAATTTCAGAGGCGGCGTTATTGGTCCGAAAGTGGGTGAGCATATTGGCCAGGCGATTAATTTTAGTGATCGAAAACCACAGGATGCAATATCCATTAATAGCCTGGCTTTAGCCCATATTCTTGAGATGGAAAAAGGCATTTGCGAGTTAAGTGCCGCTCAAGATAAAAATAATACCCCGTGTGGAGGGACAAACACCCGTTGGTCTTCAACTGATTATCAGGTACTAAATACTGACCTCAGCCGTGACTATATCCCTTGGTTGTTATCACAAATAGCGCATAGATTGCATATAAATGAATGGACTGGTGAATTGGCGGCTTTCCTGCAAAAGGTTGAAGCGCTGGAGATGCTTTTTGAACAGAAGAGGAATCAGCCAGCCGATAAACCAGCATTGGAGCAAACAAAAATACTATTGATCGAGTTTTTGCAGATTTATGGCTCCGATGAATACACCAAAATTTGGCATCAGGCCGCTTATGTCCTAAATCGAGTCGATGTATTAATCGAATGGGGGAATAACTAGCCACCATAGTTACAAAATGTGACGTGCATCACATTTAACTTTACCCTCTCATTGAGGGATGTATAATCTTGACGAATCTTTACAACTAAACTAAATGTTTAACATATTTATCTTATAACTCACATCGCCATCAGGCGGGAAGTCCATTCATTACTAGTCAAGATTGCCACTGCCGCAGGGTGTTTCATACGGCAGTTTAGCTCGCAGTAACCCGCATCTGTTAACGCCATGCCGATAGCATGTCCATTTATTCAACAGATGAATACTGTGCGCGTGCTCTTTTGTGGAGAAAAAACATGTCGGTAACTCGCTCTGCGATACCTCAGCTGCGCGGTATTTCACGTCGTCGCCTGCTAGGTTATGTCGGTGTCGGGCTGGTCAGCAGCCTGATGAATCCCCTCTCTTTGGATGCTTTCGCAGCATCAACTCAAACTTCGCCGCAGAACTTTGAAAGATTCATGTTGGTTTCCCGCGCACTGACGGGTAAACGCCAGCTTAATGCGCAGGTTGGTCAGCGAATCTATCAAGTATTGCTCGGTAAAATCGGTGGTTTTGACCAAAAACTCGCCTTATTACAACCTCTGCCCGCTGGTGAGCCTCATCAATGGCTGCCATTACAGCAGCAGATTGCCCGGCAGATCTTGCAAGGTTGGTATGTGGGTGTCATTGGTGAAGGAACTGATGCGGCAGTTATCAGTTATGAAAATGCGTTGATGTTCGATGCGGTATCCGATGTGTTGGTTATTCGCTCTTATTGCCCGAATAAACCCGGATACTGGGCTGCAAAGCCTGATGTCGCCTTATAATTTTGGAGAATACATTTATGGCTGACACACTCAAGGCGGATATCGTCGTTATTGGTTCAGGCGTTGCTGGCGGCTTGGTTGCGCATCAACTGGCGATGGCTGGCAAATCAGTATTGGTACTAGAAGCTGGCCCACGACTTTCGCGCTGGGAGATTGTGGAAAACTTCCGCAATCAGCCCGACAAATCAGACAATATGGCACCTTACCCCTCAACTTCTTATGCCCCTCATCCAGAATCTAACCCTAATAATAACTATCTGATTCAAAAGGGCGAACACCCATACGATGTCCAATATATTCGTGCGGTAGGGGGGACCACCTGGCACTGGGCAGCATCAGCCTGGCGTTTCCTGCCGAATGATTTCAAGCTAAAAACAATCTATGGCGTTGGACGCGACTGGCCAATTGATTACGCGGCGCTGGAAAAATGGTATTTACGCGCAGAGCAGGAGTTAGGTGTTTGGGGGCCGAGTGATGAAGATCTTGGCTCACCGCGCAGCGCACCTTATCCAATGGCACCGCTGCCACTGTCGTGGAATGAACAGCGCATTAAAACCGTGCTAAACAGTCACACTTTTAATGGCAGTCACTTTGATGTTGTGACCGAGCCGGTGGCGCGCAACAGTCGCCCTTATGATGGCCGTCCCACCTGTTGTGGCAACAATAACTGCATGCCAATTTGCCCGATAGGGGCGATGTATAACGCCATTACCCATGTTGAAAAAGCCGAGCTTGCAGGAGCTGTTATCCGCCCACAAGCCGTGGTTTATAAACTGGAAGTCAATGACCAGCAGCAGATCACCGCTGCCTTATTTAAGGATGCGCAGGGTAATGAGCATCGCGCTGAGGGTAAGTATTTTGTGCTGGCGGCCAATGGTATTGAAACGCCAAAACTGATGCTGATGTCCACCAGTGATAAAAATCCGCTTGGGGTTGGGAATAGCTCCGATATGGTTGGGCGCAATCTGATGGATCACCCAGGCACAGGCGTGACCTTTATGGCTAATGAACCGTTGTGGCCGGGGCGCGGCCCGCAGGAAATGACCTCTTTAATTGGCTTCCGGGATGGTGCCTTTCGATCCGAATATGCAGCGAAAAAGATTCATTTATCCAACTTGTCCCGCACTGATCAGGTCACAATTGAGTTACTCAAGCAGGGGGAATTGCAGCTTGGGCCTCAGTTGGATGCGAAAATCCGCGATCGGGCGGCGCGCTTTGTGCAGTTCGATAGTTTCCACGAAATCCTACCGCATGTAGAAAATCGCATTATTCCCAGCCCGACCGAGAAAGATTCCATCGGAATTCCGAAGCCAGAGTTTTACTATGCGATGGATGATTATGTGCGCAAAAGTGCGGTGCACACTCAGGAAGTCTATGCCGAGGCAGCCAGATTGATGGGCGGCACAGAAGTGCAGTTCCACAATAACTTCGCCAATAATAACCATATTACGGGCACCACTATTATGGGTAATGACCCGAAAGATTCAGTGGTGGACAGTGATTGCCGCACCCATGACCACAAAAATTTGTTTATTGCCAGCAGCAGCGTGATGCCAACTGTCGGTTCGGTTAACTGTACTTTGACGATTGCCGCGCTCTCTCTGCGTATCGCTGAAACACTCAAGGCCGAGGTGTAATATGAAAAAGCAAACCTTGGGTCGCTCAATGAGATTCCTGTTTATCGCATTCGGATTAGCTGTAGCCGGATATGCCAGTGCAGATGCTAATTTAATTGCGCGTGGTGAATATCTGACTAAAGCCGCGGACTGTGTGGCGTGCCATACCACCAAAGAGGGTAAACCCTTTGCCGGTGGATTAGCCTTTAAAACCCCAATGGGCACCTTATATTCGCCGAATATCACACCCGATAAAGAAACCGGAATTGGCAGTTGGACGGATGAGGAGTTTTTACGCGCATTACATGAAGGCAAAGGTAAAAACGGCGAAAATCTCTACCCTGCATTCCCTTACACCTCGTATACCTTGCTGACGGATGATGATGTTAAAGCGATTAAAGCTTATTTGTTCAGCTTGCCAGCGGTGCATCAGCCGAATCGTGAGAATGAGATGCCGTTCCCATTCAATCAGCGCTGGGGGTTGTGGTTCTGGAATCTGGTGAATTTTGAGGGGCAGCGCTTCCAGCCCGATACCAGTAAGGATGCACAATGGAATCAGGGGGCTTATTTTGTTGAGGCGCTCGGGCACTGCGGTGAATGTCATACCCCGCGTAATATCACTATGGGGATGAAAGACAGCAAAGCCTATTCTGGTGCCGATATTGATGGCTGGACAGCATTCAATATTACCTCAGACCCACATGCTGGAATAGGTGGCTGGAGCCAGGAGCAGGTGGTGCAATATCTGCGTAGCGGCCATGTTGATGGTAAAGCGCAAGCTGCCGGGCCGATGGCGGAAGTCATTGAAAACAGTACGCGCCACCTAACTGACAGTGATCTGAATGCGATGGCGGTATATTTGCGCACGCTGAAACCATTGAACCCCGATGATGAGACCAAGAGTCGCTCGGATTGGGGGCAGTCGGCAACCAGTGTGAATACCTTACGCGGCATGCCTTTCACCGCAGATAACCACACTGATGGTGCGCGTTTGTATCTGGGGAATTGCGCCAGTTGCCACAGTTTTACCGGTGAGGGGGTGAAAGACGGTTATTATCCATCATTGATGAAGAACTCGGTGGTCGGAGCAGCCACGCAAAATAACCTGATCAATGTGATTCTTCACGGTGTGGCGCGCAAAACTAATGATGGCGAGGTCTTTATGCCCGGTTTTGCCAATACATTAACGGATGAACAGGTGGTTAGTTTGAGTAATTATCTGTTGCAACAGTTTGGCCAACCCACTTTGAATATCAAAGCTGAGGATGTTAAAGCATTACGTGAAGAGTAATTAATAAATAAAGATAAGGGAGCTTCGGCTCCCTTAATATATAGTTACCCTTCAGGGAAATATTTATTCATAAACGTCATTAAAATATCCAATTTTTTCTCCATGAAATGATTTTTTTTATATGGATGGTTATTCCAATACTCGTGCTGGCTAGCTTTATACACATGAGTATTATCCCCATCAGTTTCGTGTTTTGAAATTTTATTATGATAGGCTGTAAAATCTAACTTTCCACTATCACTTATTACTTTTTGTATATCATCAAGTTTAAAATTTTTAGAGAAGTCAAGGACTAAATTTGACGCGAATTCAAGGGATTTCTCTTCGCTAAGTAAAAAATACTCACTGTCAGAGTTGTACGATTTAGAATCAAAAGTGAGAATTATATATTTTAATATTTCTTTTTCTAACATGCTTTTTTCTTTGTTGTTGGCATGGTCATATTTATATTTTAATTCTTCAATTGAATGGCTGGCTAAAATATCCTCTGTGGGTCGAGTGTAAAGGATTGTTGATGATGGTGCTATAATATTTTCATTCGTTACTTTCATAAATATAACCTATTTAATATTGGCAGGGGTAAGAGTGGTTGTATATGGGTTTATTTTAAATATATACAATAAAAATATAATAAGTAAATTACCTGATTTTATTTGTATTCTACAAATATCAATATTATCCTTATTTAATCTTTTCATTATGCCAATGCATTAATATATAGTCGCCATCGTTACTCTTACCGGAGGCAATTGCTACCCAGTTTTGTTTGCGATAAAACGCCAGAGCTTGCTGGTTTTTTGCCAGGCACTTTAATGAGCCATGAGAAGTAAATAGCTGTTGTGCTGCCAGTAATAAGGCCTTACCCACCCCAAGATGCTGTGCTTTAGGATCAACAAACAGGTTATGCAGGAAACTCTCCTCCGTATATATGGAGGCAAAACCAAGGTGGTCATCGCCATCAATCGCCACCAAAATGGTTTCCCCCAGAGTGGAGCGGTCAAAATCCTCCAGACGAAAACGTTCCCCATCCAACCAGCTAAACGCGGCCTGACGTGATGCCAAATACAACGTGCGCAGAAATGGTCGGTCACTCTCTTGATACTGACGAATCTGGATGCTCATTCTTCGGTTATATCTCCAAGACTGCTGGGTTGACCATAGGTTTGGTTAATACATTATTGATCTTCTATCACCTGCCAGTGATAATAACAATTCTGACTTGGTGCTGAGCCGCCCGCAGATAGGCCTGGCGCAATCCGGTGTAGATGTGTTGTCGACCTGCGCAGATGCGGGTGGTGAAGACGAGGTGTACGCCTTTATCATCAAGTTCGGTAAGGTCGGACGTGCAGCGTTGGCTGACCTTGGAAGGGGTGGGAACGGTGACAGCTCGTTTGTGGACGCCTGTTTTGAAACACCACCTGATGAAGCAGCGCAGAGTCCTGCTACACGCAAGAAAAAGTTTTTGCGCCAGTGCGCCAGCGCGTCCACAGTGTTGGGCTGTACTGATTGTCTGGGGCAAAAACGAAGGCCATCTTAGCCGTATTGTTAGATGACGACGATATACTGCGTGTATTACGTTAAGAGGTATTACCGTTTATGAAAGGCGTAACCTAGATTGCTATTTTCCGAAAGTGCAACTAGATACTCACTCCTGGTCGACCCGACACCTACTGAGTGTCGGGGTATCGTGGCGCTTTCTGGCTTGCGATCCTTTGCATGTGAAGAGGCCGGGGTGTCGGTGAACCGTTTGATGGTGTTGCCGTCCCAACAGACCTCAGGTGATCAGCAATCCGGAGGTAGGTGTTAGCGTCGCTACGCATCCAGAAATCAGGAGGGTAAGGGTATAAGGGCTTTGAGTATCATATCCGTGCTGTGAGGATGTCGCTGAAAAGTGAGCGGGCAGAGCATGTAAGCCAACCAATGATGATGCCGCTTTTATCGAGGTACGGCTTTAGGCCGTCGATGGCAGCATTGGTGCCTGCGACAGGATACAACGTGGGGTTTCAAGAAACTCTATGAACTCCTGTACAGTGCAATATGGAACCAGTTTTTTGCCAGGTTTTTGGCAATGACTTCTTCGGTTTTTTCACGGGCATGGTTGAAGATGGTGGCTGATAACCACGGCTTTCGATGTTAAGCGCTAGGTTGCGCTCACCACTGCCATATCAGCAACACCGATATGTTGCTTGGACATTATGTACTCCTGCCAAGCATATGCGGTTGTCTGTTTTTTGTTCTAGTAGGAATAAGGATGGATTCAACTTTATCTCAGCGAACAAACGTTCTTACTATACGCTATCGTTCATTAAAAAAACAATTTACGCTTTCTTTGAATTTTGCTTAAGATGAAGCTAATAATTAATGAAATAATAAATGCGGAAATAGCCATGAGAGGGATAAAATATAAAGCATTGTGGCCATGCCCTACAAGACCTAAATGCTCTCTAAAGAATTTCAATACCATTTCATGCGTTAAATACACACCAATAACTAGCGGGCTAATATAGCTAATCCTATAATGCTTAAACCATGAAAAATCGATATTCCGGAGAATTTCAATGACGCCATACGACATTATTACAACGTTAGGTGACAAGAAATTTAAAAATCTATCATTAAATATGGGAGAATTATGATTATCTAAGGTAACTAGAATATAACTTGAAGTCAAACCCAGTAGCGCAAGCGCTATTGATCTAAATAATGATAATGGAGCTCTACTCATTATGTATGCTCCGAGTATATAATATCCGACGAACCCTCCTTGATAATTAGTTAGCAATCCAAACCACTCACCAAGGTTAATGCCGAGAATTATAGCCGCATATACATTAATGCTCGAAAAAATGAACCATAAAACAATAAGGTATTTTATTAAATTATATTCTTCCGAATTAAATAGTTGTGAAACAAGAGGTGATAATATATACAAGCCTATCAGCATATACAAAAACCACAAGTGAACTAAACCTTGTGGTGACCACAATATACTAACAAGAGATTTCAATGAAAAATTATTGAATAAAAATATATATACTATTGACCAGAATAAAATAGGGAATAACAGGTTTTTTATTCTTTTCAATGCACCATCAATCGTCACGGGTTTATTTTCTGTTTTCTTTAGCCAAATAGTAGTAATACCACTAATCATTACAAATACAGGAACGGAAATCAGACTGATCGTATAATAAAATAAGGTCACGAACCAATCTATACCATGCTGGGCAACAAAGAGGTAATAGCTCCCTAGGCAAGAATGCAGCACGATAACGAGAAAGATACAAGTGACCCTTCCGAAATCGATGAAAGAAATACGTTCACGAATCATCTATTCCATTCCAATATAAGTTTAAATAAAATGCCACGACCATAAAATATATAGCCGCGGACTTTTAAAAGTGATGTTGCTGGATCAAGTTGTTTTATTCGTACTTCTCTTTTCTGAGTTACTTCCTCTCTTTATCGACGAAGTAAACTCAATAATACGCGTCTGCATTTCTTCGCAACCTGAACTATCCCCCATGCAAGAAACGAAGGTTTAGGTGTATAAAAAGTAACAGATTCAATTTCTGTATATTTTCCTTTTGATATCTTAAGCTGGTTAGTTTTTTTGTCGTATGATTTGAGGAGAACATTATTAATATCAGTAATGGAATAAGGGTAACCAAATACAATCAGGTACGACAAAAATGGTACTAGTATTTTATGCACTTGACTAACATGCACATATGGTGACTTATGCTCACTGGTAAAAACAAGAGTATTTCCATTTGCAGCTTTACAATAAAAGAACTCTACATCTTTACGTCTGAATGTGAGTATTCTTGAAACTTCAAGTTGAGCGTTCTTGACAAGAATATTATCAAGATTGTTTTTCAGATAAGCTGAAAGATCTTTCCAGCAAGGATATGGAATTGTTTTTGACCAGAATAGGTTTTCTTGGTTATCTAATTTACACTGAATATTATCAATTTCAATCCCCTGGTTACGCATTAATATGTATTTGAATTCAAATGCAATAGGTTTTAAACCTTCTTTCAGAAGGGTTCTTCCTAAATAATATTCCGGATTTAGATACTCACTACTTACATAATTATCTCCAGATATATTATCAAGGAGCAATTTCATTGGGAGTGACTTTCCGAAAAAGAACTGATCATTAATTCCTTGGCTCCAGAAACGGTCAGGAAAGAAAATGCTCTGATCATCAACTTGTGAATTCTCTGCTACATTAAAGAACACATCTTTCAGGCGGTTTGTCGCAAAAATATCTGGCCGAATACGAACAATTATGGAGTACTCCTCAGAAGCAGCCAATTCGTGTTTTCTCATCATTTGATAAGTTACTGATAACTTATCAAACATATTTGAGACACCAATATCTCTTTCTGCTTTTACTGCAATCTCAGGGGCCCCTTCAGACAAGGCAAGTGCGATTGATTGGTCACCACGGCGTAATTCATCATCAGATTCAGCCATTTCAACAGGCGATAGCACTTCATCAATAATAGGTACTAAATGACTATTTTTTTGTATTGTAACAAACACATCACAATCGACGCCAGCAAGGAAGTTTTTAACGTTTAAAATATTATCGAATGAATGGAATTCACCCGAAATTAAGACAGCAATTCTCCCTCTGGTAAAATCACCACGGTGCATCGCGGCCTCACCATAATACTCATCCTTTGGACTTTTTTCTCTGGCAATGTCTACAACATTATAAATAAATGGTGGCTCATGTCTAATTAAGCGCAGATGATGGGTAATCTCAGGATTAGTAACAAAACTTATGTACTCATCTTTGGTCATCAAATGAGCAGCGTATTCAATTATTCCACAAAATGTAAATGTTGAACTCCAAAATCTATCTATTATTTTTTGTCCATAGGATGGGCCAAAATGTTTAATAAATAAATCTTCAACACGAATATATTGATACTGGCTCTGGCTGTTAAATGCATATTGATAATAAAGCTGGCACTCAAACAATGGATTATTTCTGAAAATCCATTCCTTCCCTAGTTTTTCTTCAATAGAAGCTAGCATGCATTTCAATAAGTCGACATCATAAATCCAGTTGAATGACTCAAAGAACCAGTAATCATTGCTCTGGCCAAGCAGATAATTGACTTCCGTACGAACTGAAGTTGTAAGCGATTCAGGAATTTTATCCCATTTTCTTAAGGAGTATAGGACTGTTGTATTTTCAACTCCTCCCTTAAACATCTCATTTAAATCACGAACAATGTTAGTTTCACTATCAACAACCAATGCTAGCTTTGTTTCACAGAAAAAGACACCAAGTATTTTTTTGAGTGCTTGAAATCTAAATTTTCCGATACCACGCAAAAGATCTGCTGCAGAAATATCAACGTGAGAATACTCTCTGATTAAGTCTTCAATGTATTTTACATGACAAAACTCATCTTCTTGATAAACTTTAAATAACTCTTCGTCATCTTTCGATATAATTATATCTATACGAATATTACCTGAGGTGTTTCTAATGGTTTTTATTAAATTTCTTGCCTGTGCGTAGTGACCACTAAACGTAGGTAAAATAATAGTTCCCAACATAAAAAAATCCTATATATATATTTAAAACTAGTGGCAGTTTAACTCGATGGCATGATAACTACGTTGTTTTTGATGTTTAAACCATGTATTATTGCAGGTTATTAACTCATTGAGAATTGAAAATGAATAAACTAAGCGTCGTATTTAGTGGCCCAGCGTATAACGAGTACAGCATGGATTATGCAATTAACCACACGGTGAAAATTTTTAAAAATTGTGAGGTGATAATATCCACAAATGATGTGAAACTTATTTCACAAGTAGAAAAAAACCCATTGGTTAATAAAATTATTTATTCCGAAAATATTGGCGAGTTACCATCATTGAAATTCCTTAATTCTGACGATAAATTTACCAATAACAACATAAATAAACAAATAGAGTGTTGCCTTAAGGGTATTGCCGCTGCAAGTAGTGATCTTGTACTAAGGTTACGAACCGATCAAGTTCTTCTCGATGACGGAATACTGAACTTATGGCGCCTGAGTGAAAAGCTGCCAACACAGAATGATAAAAAAGGAAGAATAATTACGTCAAGTATATTCTCAATAAACCCACGTTATTCAGAAAGGATGCCCTATCACATTAGTGATATGCTCCAGTTTGGATATAAGCAGGATTTAATATCATATTTTTCAGCGCCTGTTTACCCTTTCGAATATGCAACATGGTATGAGCGTAATAAACATAAGGAGTCCAGCAATAAATTTGAAAGAACATTCCGTTCAAAATATGCTGTTGAACAATGGTTAGCTCTACATTATATGTTTGAAAAAGAAGAGAATTTTCCGATATCATTTCATAATGATTGTAATGATGAAATCATTGAAAATTTCGAACGAGAATTTGTTGATTACTTTATTATTGCACATCCATCAGATATTCAACTTAGAGCCAGTAAGTTTGCCAGCTCCGAAAGTTATTATAATACTCAATGTTATTCTACTCATGAATGTCTGGCTATTCTTGAGAAAAAACATCCAGATTCCGACAAGTTATCACAATATTATTCTGCAAAAGGAATAGATAAAAAGTACCTGCCTATTTTGATGCCAATTATATATTTTCCACTAACACAATTTATAATTAAAAAATTAAACGGAAAGCAAAAAAACAAGATAAAAAATATTCTTAGTATTTTATCGAAGTAAACGGTAGATCATACGAACAATATAGACCGGCATTATTCTTATCGCAAAATGCCCTAGAATATAAATTGAGTTACTGGGAATATGCTTTCGCATGGTTCTCAGATAAGTTGTACGCAATTTTAATTCTGAAAAAGCTTTTTTTAATCCCGTACGCCTTGATAAAGTTGTATTATTTATTCGATAAAATAAAAGAACTTCTGGAAGATTATGAAATTTGTAATTACGCAAGGATAGATTAAGCCAAAATGCAAGATCCTCACATAAAACAGTGTCCTGAGGGTATCGGTTACCATCCATAAAAATATTAACCCTGAACATCACTGATGGATGAATGAATGGCGTCATCTTTAATATATGTTTTTTTATCGTTGAATCATACTGATCTTTGATAATGATTTTATTATATATCCCAAATTCTTTACACGCAGTACCAAGAACATCAATATCTGTATGCGTGGTTAAAAAGTTAACCTGCTGTCTAACTCTATCTGAATGAGATACGTCATCAGCATCCATTCTGGCAATGAACTGTATATCAGGATACTGTGTGACAATTATACCAATCAGCTGGTTTAAAGAATAACTTAATCCTCTGTTACTATCATTCTCAGATATTATTATTTTGTTAAATTTCTTTCTTAGATAGGCTAGTAGGAGGCCAACATTATCATCGACCTCACCATCTAATCGAATGAAAATCAACAATTCTCTATGCGTTTGATTCAAAAGGCTTTGGATCGCCCAATACACCGGGAGAGCTTTATCCTTTTTATATACGGATAGTATTATTGCGACCATCATTTTATAATGATATCTTATTCGGATATATCAGCATATATTTATCAGTTTTTTGGACGTTTATAGTATTCAAATGCAGCATCTACAGATCCATCGAAAACGATATTGCCTGCATCGAGAACTATACCTCGATTACAAAAATCTTTGACGTCTTGCTCTGAATGCGAAGAAAAGACAAGAATACCAACTGATTCGATTAATTCACCAATACGTCTGCGCGCTCGTTCCATAAAGCTAGCATCACCTGCGCTAATGACTTCGTCCAAGAGGAGTATGTCTGGTTTAACTGCTGTAGAAATAGCAAATGCTAATCGAACTGACATACCTGATGAATATGTGCGCACAGGCAAATCAATAAAATCTGCGAGTTCAGTAAATGCAATAATATCTTCGCTAAGCTCATCGATTTCTTTTTTTGTCATACCTAGGAGCATGCCACGGGAATATATATTCTCTCTTCCAGATGATTCTGGGTTCATACCTAAGCTAATGTCAAGAAGACTGGCTATAGTACCAGATGTAGATATTGCTCCTTCCGATGGCTCATATATTCCGGCAATGGTTTTCAGCAATGTTGATTTACCTGCTCCATTGTGTCCAATCAATGCCAATCTATCGCCATGTTTTAACTCGATGTTGATATCCCTCAGTGCATCAACGGTGACAGATTTAGAGTTCGACGATACTTTCCCCCCGGTTGTTAACCGAACGAAATTTGCCTTTAGTGATCTAGATTTAACATCGAAAATAGGATAGCTAATGGCGACATTATCTAATACAACATGTGACTTCATATCATTACACCCAATAAGATATATTTTTTCTTGATTTTGCGAACACAATAAAGCCGACAAGAGTGTTTATCACAGTAAACACCATAATATAGGTCAAGCTTGGATGCATTACAGCAGGGGGGAAATCAGGAGGCAGTAACGAAAATCTTATAAAATCAATAAAATGGTATAATGGGTTCCACTCCAGAATAAATGCTTTTGTTCTCATCGACTCAGTTGGAATCCACATTATTGGTGTCACCAACATTCCAATCTGCAAAATAGACAATATTATTTGTCTTAAATCCATAAACCGGGTACAAAGACATGAAAGCGTCAGTGCAAGGAAAAATAAGTTAAAGGTAAGAATACCAAAACCAAATAGTGCTTTTCCTACCGTGTATAAAGTAAGCGTGCTGTCTAAAAATAGCAGACAAATAATTAAAACTACCGCATTATGCAGGAAAAAATAGATATTCCGTGTGATGGCTTGGAATATAAATACTGTTTTTTCAATCTGAATTTGTTTAATAAACCCTGAATTAGCAATAAATGAATCTGCTGTTTCAACGACAGTCTGGTTGATATAGTTCCAGATCATTATCCCTAATGCCATGTACAAAAGATAATGACGAATATCCTGGTGGAACAACGCAGCAAAAACTGTAGAAATGGAGACAACGTAGATCGCCGTACTTGCAGTTATCCAGAATGGACCGAGCACACTGCGACGATAGCGGATGAGAATCTCCTGCCACGCCATATAACTCCAGAAGTGGTATTTTTTAAGGCCACCCAAAATATCTTGTAATGCTAATTTAAACATCATCTCTACCTAAAAAATCCGTGTATTCAGTTGGCGTACCCATGAAGATATGATCATTGATATTGACTAATTTATATCTTACATTCAAACCCTGTTTAATTATAAAGTTAAACATTGGCGCGATATATAGTTCACCCGGATTACTTCTTATCAACTTGATATAAGCATCGATAAAAATATCTTTATTTTTGAAACCATAAACACCATTTGAACAGAGGTCAGAAATGCGATTTTTTTCTGCCGTCTCTTCAACCAATGTGGTTCCATCTACAGGTTTGGCAAACGACCAGTGTTCACCTTCACCTTTAAATACTTCCAGATAGGCATCGTTAGACTCATGCATATAGTCAAATTTGCCTTCATAAGTATCGATGTTAAATATAATTAAAGGTTCATTCTCTGGAACTTTGTCGAGTGCCAAGAATACCGTTTCAGCTTGTCCACGCGTCTCAGTAGTCAAGGTAATGATCTCATAGTCCTTGATTCCAATATGCTGTAATTCTGAATGAACAAATGCTGGAGTATCATAGACATCACGGCAGATGAAAATGAATTTTTCAGTTTTATAAGACTGTTCAAATGTCTTAACAGACCATTCAAACAAGGTTTTTCCATGTGCTTTTAATTTATATTTTGGTTCAATATAACCAGCTTTGAAAAAACGACTACTTAACCCAGCCATTGGTATGATGATCATTTCTTCAATTCCTTATATAAATTCAATGCGGTAGCAACAAAGGCTATCTGTCTATCAGGGCGATCATAGTGCAGAGGCAGCATGGATAAGAATAGCGTTGTGGTTATTGCGAGAACTTCGAGATAGGAGAATCTTGAATTTTCGAATTGTTTTTTGATAAGTTCGCTTAGATCAACACCACCTTCAGGAATATTCAGAGTGATCTGAACACCATTATCTTCGACGATAAATCTATCTGAGATAATATAGTCATACTTACCGATGGCTGAGTGCAATATTTTCGCAAGATCATAGCGTATATCACCATAAATACTGATATTATCAGTAAAGTCAATCCCACGTGGGTCAATCACCTTGATATCATTTTTCTTGAAATCATACAGTATGTTACTAAAGCAAAAATCGCCATGAACAAAAGACTGACTTGATTCCTGGCTTATGTATTGATGCACATCAGCCAGTACTTCGGTCAAGTAGAACTCATTGCCATCGTTGTCCATCACAATATTTGCGAATCTTGGATTATCCGCAATAAATTCTTTTAATCGAGTTTCATTTTTTGATACTAATGATAGATAAAAATCGCCCGTCGGTTGTGGGTTTTTGATTTCATAACATCCATCGATGAAATTAAAGCAACCACTGATTATCTGTTTCCAGATATCTGAAGGATGGTGACTGAAAACAAATAATTCTGTCAATGTTGGACAGTATAAATATTCTAATTTATATTTATAGCCTTTAGATTCCTCACCATGACTGATGAGCATTGGAATATAATAAGCCATACTCTCTGGAATAGATGAGAACCAGTTGGCTTCCGCATTTAATTTCTTTTTCTTTTGTGAACGTTTTTCTACATAATATTTATTAATAGTGAGTTCGTTAAAGGCTCTTTCTGTTGTTACGATAGTTTTTGAATCGTAAAATGTATTCAAATGACCAAAATCCAACCAATCTTCACGATGTTCTTGCGTGAAACTGTTTGTTTCGTTGTATTTCAGTAAGCTTTTGGCAAAATCAAAATTAGTACTAATCAAATTGCGAATCAACAATTGTGGATTCGCGATACTTAGTACTCCGCAAAAAACGGTATCCTGATCTTCGAAACCGTTATTTATTTTCATCCAAGCATAGTTGAAATCTGAACGAGCCGTATAGATAACATCTTTTCCAAGGTTACTGACATTAATATTAGCTCTTAATAAGGTATCGCCATAATAAATAATAACGTTATCTGTTTCTGTAGTGCATGTCGATGCTAGACAAAATGCTATTGATTGTCCTAAAGAAAAACTCTCATCAACTTTAATGATGTTGATATTATTTTCCTGTAGTTCTCTTAAATCCCATGAACTTGCATTGAAAGATTTCGGTAAAGTTAAAAATATCTCTTCTTCAGGATTTGTATCTCGGATATTTTTAATTTGATAGGTGTAAAGTCTTTTGTTACCAACTGGTAGAAATGAAGGAGGGATCTCACCAAATTCAGCGCGTAAATCTTGTTCTACATATTGCGCAGATAATATAACAATCATTTTTCATTCCCTAATAACTCGACTATCTCTTCATACGTTTTATTCACGAACTCACTCGGACGAATAGCCTTGTCATCAACATAGAAACCCTCATGACCACACCACGGTTTACCTACGTAAATTTCATCATATGGGATATGGTTTTCGTCGAGCCAATTAATAATAACCGGTAATGTATTCTTATTGATTAGACCAATATTGCTATCATATGAATTCATATTTCTGCTGGTATTCAATACAATTGTGAAGCCTTGCTCTTTATATTCTTTCAATTTTGCTACAAGATCATTGTTTACAATAGCATCTTCGTAACCATTTGGACCCTTACCTTTTGTCAGGGTCATATCAATATCAATAATTAATTTTTTCATAATAATACATTTTTTATCTGATTTTAAAAAAGTGTTTTACCATAGTGCGCATCAAAATCATCGGAATACCGATCAAGCATTTTAATCTAATATATAGATATATCTGCTGTTTGATGACCTCACTAACGCTAATCGCATTTGAATAATTCCGATTACTCGTATTAATCTTATAGAATGGACTTTTTATGAAACCTACTTTTGCCCCATTGCATATAAGATCGTGAATCATTAGTTGATCGCTGACATATGAGTACTCATCAGTAAAGATAATTTTATTAGCCATATTTTTACTAAAGATTATCTTCTGTAGTGGTGCTAATAATGGCTTCCCCGCAATTATACTTTTCCTAATTATTAAGTTCGGAGTCTGCCCTTTTATCTCACTTATAGATGCATTTTCTTTTATTTTATCCCACTCGTCAATGTGATAATCATTGATATAAATATCATTTTTACCATCTAACAATGGGAATTTTTTTAGCCGTAATTCATCACCAAAAAAATAATACGAAAAACTATCAAACGTTAGATTTTTGTTTGCATACTTTACAATAAACGTCCAGTGCTGAGTTCTTCCATACATCTCATCTGGCTGTACAACTACTATATTCTGAGATGATTTAAATGTTTCGAGAGCCCAATTGTAGCTATTACTTTCCTGAATACTTAATAAGAATGAAATCCATTCTGATTTATAACTTGCTAGTATTTTAATTTCATTCAAGAAGCTTTCGTTAATTTCTTTTAAAGGAACAAGAAAAATATGTCGTCGGCATTCTGGCATTTTATATCCTATTTGTAGCCAAGTCCCTACTTTATAATTTAGCTTTGCTGTCCAAATCACAACAAAAAGACACGCTACCGCCCAGGCTCAACAGCTACCAGAACGCGGAACTTCTTCGGACATACACCTCCTGAGGCGAAAACTCGTACAGCTTTCTGGCTAAGGAGTACTACATTTCGTTTTTGCTTGTATCCAATTTAATTAGATGCAGGTAAAAACACCGGCATCGAGACAACCGGTTTTCTAGCGTATTTTAAAAATTGGCAATAAAAACAGGAAGATGTGGCAAACTAGGATACCCTAAATCAACTGCTGTTATATCTATACGCTATTAAGAAAACTGAAATCAAACAGTACACTTTGTGCACTAAGTAACTTCTTAATACCCTTCCTGAACTTCATCCCATCCCTCAAATTCAGCGACCCATACTGCACAAACTCCTGCATATACCCAATCTTTTTACCGCAGGCATAGCTCTCACTGGTCATCAGTACCGCACCAACCGACTGTTTTTTAGACAGTTCCGCAATCGTATCGTTCAGATGAATACGACCCCACGCACCTATGCACGGTTTTGGCCTGTTTGGCCAAGATATCAGCAGAAAGTACATAACGGCTTGCGGCTAACTTTACATTCTACATCCAGCGGATCTTTCTTTTTGATCACAGAGTATTCAGACGGGTCATCCAGTATACGTTTCACCAATGCCTTGTTACGTCAAGTCTCATTGAAACGAGCAACCATCACGACAAGGTTATAACGAAGCGTATCGGCAGCATCTCTTTAGGGATTGACTTCGTGGCGGGTAACATATTTATACCCAAGCCTGCTACCGGAATGACTGCTTTCAAATTAAGCATTATCTCGCCCATCTATATTCGATTGCTGAATTATAGCTATTAAATATGTTTAATCCACCCTGTTTTGTCATAGTACTGATTCGGCAAGGCGAACTCCTTGGATGTTGTCTGAGAATGGTTCGGACTATCGTCTTTTGCTATGTGGAAGATTAAAATTAAGTCGCTAATTTTTTACAACTTGTTGATTAATATTATCATTATCCATTAGAGATTGTTCTTTTCATTCACTGCTGCTATGTTCGTCATCGATAACAGGGTGTCATCCCACGGCATAAACCTCTCCCGCACGATCTTGCGTAAATCAACGTTAATCTGTTGGGCAGGTCTTCGTGTCGAATCTTGCATCGCATTGATTTTAAAAAATAAAAGTGCTGTGGTTCGTTATGTATCTCGAGGGGCGTGTTTGGTAATGATGAAGACGAATTGTAAGTGTCTCTGCAAACGAACCATTCGTTTTTAGGGATATTCCGAGTCCGTCAGGAGATCACCATGCGTAAAGTCTGATTTGCTGAGCACCAGATCATCGCTGTTCTGAAGTTTATTTAAGCCGGACGAACCGTCAAAGACGTCTACCACGCAGTGGAAATTTTTGAGGCTTCTTACTACCTGATGCAAGAAATACGAGGGCATTTATCCCTCCGGGCTGAAGCATATGCGGTAGCTGGAAGACGATAATCTGCGACTGAAGAAACTGGTTGCTGATCTGAGTCTCGCCAAGGTGATGCTGCAGAATGTGCTGGTAAAAAAGAACTGACGCTGGTGTGTGTGAAAGGTTAGGGACCTGCAGGCGCGTTACAAAGCCGTCGGGTCAGCCGCAGTTCGTTCCGATAGGCCATGCAGCATACACACCTTCCTGAAAGGCTTTCGGCTGGTAAGTAGCCAGAATCTTAGACGTAACAACTCTAATACTATGGTCTAAGAGCAGATCGATAATCATTGGGTCAATTCCCGCCTCACGTGAGAGACAGCGTATCCACATTTTGATAGGTCAGCCTCTATGGAGCAAGGTCATGTAGTGATTTACAGTATTTGTTCCAGATGGATCTTCTGTTCGCTGTGGATAGCTCGGGGCATTTTATTTGTAGCCATTTCTTGAAAAGCACAGCCATGTCCACCGGCGATCCTGATTCTGTTTTGTTAGGGGCCAGAATTCGTTTCACTTTTGCAACTTGCTGTAAATGCCACAGCCTTTCATCTTCCAGACTGTGTGAAGGATATGTTCCTAAAGTGATATCATATCTGGATGCTCATTCTTCGGTTATATCTCCAAGACTGCTGGGTTGACCATAGGTTTGGTTAATACATTATTGATCTTCTATCACCTGCCAGTGATAATAACAATTCTGACTCGGGGTGCCTGCCACAAATCGTGGTATGGCTGAGATATTACCCGTATTACCTGATCTGGATTATGCCAGCGTAGGGAAGTGTATTAATGAAGCGTATCAATGCGTTAACTATTGCCGGAACTGACCCAAGTGGTGGTGCCGGTATCCAGGCTGATCTGAAAACCTTTTCTGCATTACAGGCCTACGGCACCAGTGTTATCACCGCTTTAGTGGCGCAAAACACCCGTGGTGTGCAGTCGGTCTATCCTATCGAACCGGCTTTTGTTGCCACCCAATTAGATTCTGTCCTCAGTGATGTGCGTATCGATAGCGCCAAAATCGGCATGTTGGCAAATGCGGAAATTGTCGATATTGTCGCCACGCAATTGCGCCGTTACCCCATCCCATTTGTGGTATTAGATACCGTGATGGTCGCCAAAAGTGGTGATCCATTGCTGGCACCGCAGGCAGTAGATGCAGTGCGTCGTTTACTGCTCCCGCAGGTTGCTTTGATTACACCTAATTTGCCGGAAGCCGCGGCACTGCTGGATTGCCAGCCCGCCCATAATGAGCAAGAAATGCGTCAGCAGGGGCGAGCACTGTTGGCCTTAGGCTGTCAGGGAGTATTGATGAAAGGCGGGCATTTGAGCGGCGAAGAAAGCCCGGATTGGTTGTTTACCGCTCAGGGGGAACAGCGCTTTGTGACGCGCCGGGTTAATACCCGACATACCCACGGCACGGGTTGCACCTTGTCGGCAGCACTGGCGGCATTACGGCCACGATATGCCAATTGGCCAGATACCGTCAGTGCAGCTAAAGACTATCTGCAAGGGGCGCTGGAGCAGGCCGATACCCTTGAAGTGGGGCAGGGGATCGGGCCGGTACATCATTTCCACCGATGGTGGTAATGCCCTTCGCCCTTGAAGCCGCAGGGGTGTTAACTGCGCTCACACATCCGAATCACTTACTTGAGTAAGCTCATCGGGATATGTTCACTTGTTGCCTACCTGCGGCTCCAATGGCTTTGGGCACCCGTGGTTTTGAAGCCACAGGGGTGTTAACTGCGCTCACACATCCGAATCACTTACTTGAGTAAGCTCATCGGGATATGTTCACTTGTTGCCTACCTGCGGCTCCAATGGCTTTGGGCACCCGTGGTTTTGAAGCCACAGGGGTGTTAACTGCGCTCACACATCCGAATCACTTACTTGAGTAAGCTCATCGGGATATGTTCACT
>OLIJ01000048.1_pt1 | contig 124721 bp, 88 predicted proteins | sample 1609731 | NCBI WGS metagenome assembly OLIJ01 (sample SAMEA4350159, study PRJEB24818) | metagenome | biome: human; feature: gut; material: faeces | place: Denmark | collected 2013-09
ATCCAGGCGCAAATTATGGCCCTGCTCAAGCAATTGCAGCGTGAAGAGGGGATGGCTGTCCTGTTTATCACCCACGATATGGGCCTGGTGGCGGAAATGGCCGACAGAACCCTCGTGATGCAGGCGGGAGAAGTAAAAGAAACGAATCTTACCGCTGCTCTGTTTGCGCATCCGCAGGATACCTATACGGCGCGGCTGCTGGCGGCCGCCCGCCATGATGCGCTGCCTCCCACCGCGCCCTCCGCCGCAGAGCCGCTGCTGGAGATTGAGGGACTGACCTGCCGTTTTAACCTCCGCGGCGGCCTGCTGGGACGGGTGAAGCAGCGGGTGCATGCCGTTGAGCAAATATCCTTACAGCTCAGGCGCGGCGAAACGCTGGCGCTGGTGGGCGAGTCGGGCAGCGGCAAATCCACGCTGGGGCGAGCGCTGGTGGGGCTGGTCGCGCCGCAGGCTGGCCGCGTCCTCCTCAATGGCGAACAGATCGTTGCGCCAGGCCTGCCGTTACGAACCGATCGCGCGTGCCGCGTGCAGATGATCTTCCAGGACCCGTGGTCCAGCCTGAATGCTCGCATGACTGTCGGCGAGGCGATTGCAGAACCGTGGATTTACCATCGGCATGGCGACCGGCATCAGGCGCGTGAAAGGGTTAGCGAGCTGCTGAAGCTGGTCGGGCTTACGCCGGGCATGGCGACGCGCTACCCCAATGAATTTTCCGGCGGCCAGCGTCAGCGTATTTGCATCGCGCGGGCGCTGATCATGGAGCCTGAGGTGATCATTGCCGACGAATCGGTATCCGCTCTCGACGCGCTGGTGAAAATGCAGGTCATGCAGCTGCTGAGCGACCTGCAGCACAAGCTCGGTACGGCCTTTCTGTTTATTTCTCATGATATGTCGGTGGTCAGACAGTTCAGCCACCGTGTTGCCGTCATGCAACGCGGCGTCATTGTCGAAACGGGGCGTAACGAGGATATTTTTCAGCGGGCGCAGCACCCCTATACCCGCCGTTTACTCAGCGCGGTCCCCGTTGCCGACCCTTCCCGACGCAGCAGGGCGCCTGAACTGGATAACAGCGAGATAGTGCATGCGGTTATGCCGGCCAATGCCGATGTTCCAACGCTGGTTTATCATCAGATTGCGGCTGAGCATCAGGTCGTGGTGAACCGCTGATATGACCATGATGCTGACCCGCGAACTGGGGGACATGATTGCTTCCGCCCGCCAGATACCGTTCGGCGACGATGCGCTGCATTACGCCAGACGCGACCTGATCGACACGCTGGCGGTGATGCTGGCGGGCAGAAACGAGGATACCATCAGCAGGCTGGCGCAAACGCAGCGCCTGCTGGCGGAGGATACGCCCCCGGATATTCTCGCCTTCGCGCTGCAGGCGGGCGCGGCGGCGCACGTGCTGGACTATGACAACGTCGCGCTGGGCGGGCACCCCGCTGCCGTACTGATCCCGGCGCTACTGGCGCTGGCGAGGCGCTTTCCGCTGTCCGGGCGCGCGCTACTGGTTGCTTACGCCACAGGCTATGAAGCGTGGGGCGAATTACGGCGGCGGCATCCGGTGCTGGCGCACGCGGCGGGCTGGCATCCCAGCGGGTTAATCGGCCCCATAGCGGCGGCGGCGGCCTGCGCCTCGGCGCTTGAACTTGATGCGGTTAGGGCCCGGCACGCGCTGGCGATTGCGGCTTCGCAAAGCGCGGGACTGATGGCGAATTTCGGCACGCCGGTTAAGGCGTTGCATATTGGCTTCGCCGCCAAAGCCGGTCTGTTTGCCGCGCTGCTCGCGCGTCAGGGCATTACCGGCAATGACGCTATTCTGGAACAGGAGCGCGGCTGGCTGACGACCTGGTCGCCGCACCATCCCGCAGACAGAACGACGGCGCTGGCATTACGGCAGCAGGACTGGCTACTGGCGCGCCAGCCTGCGGCAATTAAATATTATCCGGTGTGCTATGCCGCTCACCGGATCGTGGACGCCGCGCGCCAGCTCTATTTACAGACGGCCGCGCGCCGTGCGGATATTGCGCGCATCCGCCTGATGACCAGCCAGCGTCACAGCGATATTTTGCGTTTCCGTAAGCCGATGGACCGCACGCAGAGTGCCTTTAGCCTGGAGTTTGTCGCCGCAAGCGCGCTCATCGATGGCGAACTGACGCCAGGTTCCTTACAGGATAAGAAACGTGCGCGTGCGGAGGTCTGGCGGCTGATGGCATGCTGCGAACGTATTGTCATTGCAGAAAGCGATCCCGAGCGCGAAGGCTTCGCGCCACAGGACCGGATCGAGATTGTTTTTCGTCAGGGAGATACGCTCTTCAGCCCACCGGTGCGCTATGCCACAGGCGATGCGCGATCGCCATTAAGCACTGAACAGCTGCAGGAGAAATTTATTCATTGCCTGCACTGGGGCGGCGTAACAGAAAATAGCCACGCGCTGTGGGCGTCATTACAAAATATAGAGCAGCTATCCTGTGTCGATGAGTTAGATATTTATCGGCTGTTGCCGTGCTGTCAGTGATAATGACTAATAAAAATTAAACATATTCATGGCAATATTAATTATTAAAATATTCCAGGCCGGATCGGCGAGAACTGTCAGCGGTGCGGGAAGGGAATGTCTTATCTTTCTGATTAAATGAAATTAATAAATACAATTTGCCTAAATTAAACCACCAGGAGACAGTCATGAATATTAACAGAAGACAATTTCTCTTCCGAACCGGCGCGCTGGCGGCGGCGTCGTTTATTCCCGTGGCTGTCACCTGGCCGGTGACCGGCTGGGCCGCCCGCTCCGTAGATAGCCTGGTATTGGGGTTCAGCAACGAACCGTCGTCGCTCGATCCGCACTGGCATATCGTCAGCGCTAACGCGGCGCTGACCACCTATTTATTCGATCGGCTGGTAAGATCGGATAATAAACAGCGCCCGCAGCCGGGGCTGGCAAAATCATGGCAGGTCATTGATGACACGACCTGGGAGTTCGAATTACAGGCGAACGTGAAGTTTCATAACGGCGCGCCGCTGACTGTCGATGATGTTATTTTTTCTTTCGATCGTGCCAGCCATATTGTTGGCTCGCCTTTTGCGTTACGAACCTATTTACATGATAAAACCGTCATTAAAATCAGCGACACGGTATTAAGAATAAAAACCCTTGCGCCAAATCCGATTGTACCTAATGAGCTGGCTACGGTAGCGATTATTAGCCGGAGCAGCGGGGAGGCGACGACCGCCGACTATAACAGCGGCAAAGCCGTCATCGGCACCGGTCCTTATAAGCTGGTCAATTATATTCCCGGCAACCGTATTGTACTGACCCGCAATGATGATTACTGGGGTGAAAAGCCGCAGTGGAAAGAGATTACCATCCGCCCGATTAGCGCGGATGGCGCGCGCGTGGCGGCGCTACTCTCAGGGGACGTCAGCGTCATTGAAAAAGTCGCGCCCAGCGATATCGCCCGCCTGAAAACCAACGACGCGGTGAATTTGACCCGCAGCGTGACCAATCGAGCCATCTTTCTCAGCTTCGATCACGGGCGTAAACGTTCGCCGTTTATTCGCGATAACGCGGGTCAGCCAATTGATAACCCGCTGCTGGACTTACGGGTCCGCCAGGCGTTTCAGCTGGCGATCGATACCCGGCTGCTCGTCAAACATATTCTCACCGACGCCGCGGAAGTGGCCGATCAGCTGGTGCCGGAAGGCATTTTCGGCCACAGCAACGCGATTAAACCCGTCATCGCGGATGCGGAAAAGGCAAGAGCGCTGCTTAAAGCCGCAGGGTATCCGGAGGGCTTTCGCATTACGCTGCATTCGCCGAACGATCGGTTTATTCGCGACAGCGCCGTTGCTCAGGCCGTGGCGCAGATGCTGACGCGCGTCGGCATCAAAACCGAGGTGGAGACCATGCCCAGCAGCGTGTTTTACAAGCGCGTCACCGGCGACGCGCAGGGCAGCGAATTCAGCTTCTTCCTCGTCGGTTACGGCAGCGCCACCGGCGAGTCTTCTTCGCCCCTGCGCTCACTGCTGCACACCATCGATAAAGAAAAGGGCTACGGCTCCAGCAACCGCTCTTTCTACAGCAACAAGAAGGTGGACCAGATTATCGAACAGGGGCTGGTCACCCTTGATGATGGCAAACGCGAGGCGCTTTTCGCCTCGGCTATTGAGCTTGCCATTGCGGATGTGGCTCTGCTGCCGCTTTACTATCCCATCAACGTTTGGGGGTTGCGTAAGCCGCTGGTCTATCCGGGACGCAGCGATGAGCAAACCATTGCGATGGAGATCGGCGTATCCGGCGACGCCGGAGCGCAAAAATGAAACACCGGGATCCGATCCGCGCCGGGCTGCTGGTACCGGCAGGCAATATGGCGCTGGAGTATGAGCTACCGCGCTGGCTGCCGGAGAGCATCGCGCTAAACGTCGCTCGCGTGTGGCGACCGGGCGGTACGACGCTCTCTGCCTCAGCGCTGGCAGCGATGCAGCAAAATATCGCCCCGGCGCTCGATCAGCTGGATCGTCTGCCGCTAAGGGTGGCGCTGTTTGGCTGTACCAGCGGCAGTTTTGTCGGCCAGCCCGATGCGCCGGAAGCGATTGAACGTCAAATCACCGCCGCTCTCGGCGTTCCCGCCGTAACGACCGCCCACGCGGTTATCAGGGCATTGCGGGCGCTGGAGGCGAAGCGAATTTATATGATCACCCCATACCCGGAAGAAATTAATCTCGCCGAGGTGGCGTTTTTACATCGCTACGGGGTGGAGACCACCGGCTATCAGTCGTTCAACTGCTCGTCGGCGTACCCCATTGCGGCCGTGGATAGCGATGAAATTATGGCGCTCGCCATCAGGTATGCCGGAGCGATCGGTCGGGCCGATGCGCTATTTATCAGCTGCACCAATCTGCTGACGCTGGAGATTATTCCGCTGCTGGAAGAGGCGCTGGGCGTACCTGTAGTGACCTCTAATCAGGCATCGCTGTGGGCGCTCCTGCGGGCGCTTAATATGAAGTCGCGTAGACCGGCGGGCCATCTGCTGTCAGTAAACGAATGAGCTAACTATACGGAAACTGGTTATGTTGCAAAGAGGAACCCGAATTGCCGTCGATATCGGCGGCACATTCACCGATATTGTATTGCAGCGCGCCGACGGCACGCTGGTGTCGGCCAAACGTCTGACGACCCACGGCGCGCCGGAAGAGGCCGTATTACAGGGCATTGATAATTTGCTCAATGAGACGACGACGGCGGCGACGGAAGTGAGCGCTGTCGTGCATGGCACCACGCTTGCCACTAACGCGCTCATTGAGCGCAAGGGCGCGAAAACGGCTTTGATCACGACCCGGGGTTTTCGCGACACGCTGGAAATCGCCCACGAGCATCGTTTTGACGTTTCCGACCTGTATATGAAACGTCCGGAACCGCTGGTGCCGCGCGCGCTGCGCTTTGAGGTCGTCGAGCGGCTGGCCGCCGACGGCAGCGTGCTGACGCCGCTGGACCCGCGCTCGCTGGAAGAGTTGCTGCCGCAGCTGGATGCGCAGGGAATTACGTCGGTGGCGATCGGTTTTCTGCACAGCTATGTCAACGGCGAGCACGAACGGCAGGCGGCGGAACTCCTCCGCCGCGCGCGCCCAGGCCTTTCGATCACCCTGTCGCATGAGGTCTGTCCGGAGATCCGCGAATACGAACGTCTCTCCACCGCCTGCGCTAACGCCTACGTGCAACCGACCATTGCCCGCTATCTGCAGCGGCTGGATCGGGGGCTGCGTCAGCGCGGCATCGCCGGTCAGACCCTGCTGATGATGTCGAATGGCGGCCTGACCTCGCTTGAGCAGGCCTGCCGTTTCCCGGTACTGCTGGTGGAGTCAGGCCCGGCGGGCGGGGCGGTGTTTGCCGCCCATATTGCCCGCGAAGCGGGGATCGCCGAAGCCATCGCCTTCGATATGGGCGGCACCACGGCGAAAGTGGTGTTTATTGATGACGGCGTGCCGCAATACGGCCGCGAGCTTGAGGTGGCGCGGGCGTATCGCTTTCTGAAAGGCAGCGGCATGCCGCTGCGTATTCCGGTAGTGGATATGGTCGAAATCGGGGCAGGCGGCGGTTCGCTGGCAAAGCGCAACGCGCTCGGCCTGATTGACGTTGGTCCGGAAAGCAGCGGATCGGAGCCGGGGCCCGCCTGCTACGCGCGCGGCGGCGAACTGCCGGCGATTACCGATGCCGACCTGCTGCTGGGCAAGATCGACGTCGCGCGATTCGCCGGCGGCAAAATCGCCCTGTCGCGGGACAACGCCGTGCGCGCTTTACAGACGCACCTCAGCGATGATTCCGATTGCGACGGGCTGCAGGCGGCGATGGCGATGGTCGAAGTGGTTGATGAGAATATGACTAACGCCGCGCGGGTTCATGCGACCGACCGGGGCCTGACCATTGAAGGCCGGACGCTGATCGCCTTTGGCGGCGCGGCGCCGATGCATGCGGCGCGCGTCGCGCAAAAGCTGGGTATCGATCGGGTCATTATTCCCAAAGGCGCGGGCGTCGGATCGGCGCACGGCTTTTTGCTGGCGCCGCTGGCCTGCGAGGTGGTGAAAACGCAGCTGCTGGCGCTGGAAGCATTTAGCGCCGATCGTGTGAACGCCATTTTCGGCCAGCTGTACCAGCAGGCGAAAGCTACGCTGGCGGCTGGTTCGCAGGATGAGTCCGCGCTGCATCAGGAACACACCGTTTATATGCGCTACCGGGGGCAGGGGCATGAGATTCCGGTGCGCCTGAGCGGAAAAAAACGCTATGAAGATCGCGACGCCGCATGGCTGACGGCCCGCTTTGAAGAGGAGTACTCCCGCCACTTTCATCGCACCATTCCCGGCATGCAGGTGGAGTGCCTGACGTGGGGCTTGCGGCTGAGTCTGGCGACCGACGCTCCACAGGCCCCCGCTATACCGAATCACGATCCGTATACGCCCTCGCCGCAGGGTGAGCAGACGTTGGTTGATCTCGCCACGCTGTCGGCGCAGCGGGCGGGGATCTATCTGCGCGAGGAGTTACGCATCGGCGCACGACTGCTGGGACCGGCGGTTATCGCAGAGAGCGAAACGAACACCGTTGTGCCGCAGGGATTCAGCGTCACCCTTAGCCGCCAACAACATCTTGTTTTGCAAGCCCACCGGGAGGAAAAATGAGCGCTGCTATTTCCGATATTCAGCTGCAGGTTATCTGGAGCCGCCTCATCGCGGCGGTAGAGGAGCAGGCCAGAAGCCTGATTCGCGCAGGGTTCAGCACCTCAACCCGGGAAGCGGGTGACGTTTCCGCCGGCGTATTCTCCCGGGAGGGGGAGATGCTGGCCCAGGCGGTGACCGGTACGCCCGGACATGTGAACTCAATGGCCCGTTCGGTGAAGCATTTTCTCGCCGCCTATCCGCTGGAGACGCTGGCGCCGGGCGACGTGCTCATTACGAACGACCCCTGGAAAGCAACCGGCCATCTGTCGGATATTTCGGTGGTCACGCCGGTATTTCGTCATGGACGCGCCGTCGCGCTGTTCGCCTGTACCACGCACGTGGTGGATATCGGCGGCAACGGTCCGTCGCCGGAATCGCGCCAGGTCTTCGGCGAAGGGTTGTTTATCCCGATCATGAAGCTGGCCGAGGGCGGCGTCGTCAACGAAAGCCTGCTGCAAATCGTGCGCGCCAACGTCAGGGAGCCGGTGCAGGTCGAGGGCGATATTTTTGCGCTGATGGCCTGCAATGATGTCGGCAATCGCCGCCTGCAAAAAGTGATGGACGAATATGCGCTGGCGGATTTCTCCGACGTCGGCGCGCGCATTCTGGCCTTCAGCCAGCGGGCGATGATGGCCGCGATCGGCGCGCTGCCGCACGGAACATGGCGCAATAGCATGCAGGTTGACGGCTATGAGCAGCCGATCGATCTGGTTGCCGCGGTCACCATCGACGACAGCGGCATCCATATTGATATGGAAGGGACCTCCGGGCCGTCGCGCTACGGCATTAACTGCCCCTTGTGCTATACCGAAGCCTATGCGGCGTTTGGCGTGAAGAGCCTGATTGCCCCCGCGCTGCCTAACAATGCGGCGACGCTGGGATGTATTACGCTGCGGGCGCCGGAAGACTGCATCGCTAATGCCCACTGGCCACGACCCGTCGTGGCGCGTTCCCTGGTTGGGATGTTTCTGCCGGACCTCATTTTCGGCTGCCTGCGCCAGATCCTTGCTGATAAAACCCCGGCGGAAAGTACCGGCAGCCTGTGGAATGTGCGTTTGGCCGCACCCGCCTCTGAATGGGGAAAAGCGTATATGACTACCAGTTTCCACAGCGGCGGCGCGGGCGCGAGGCCGCAGAGCGACGGGCTTTCCGCCACGCCGTTTCCTTCCGGCGTGAAAAATGTGCCGGTGGAAATCACGGAGGCCATGACCAGCGTCGTGGTATGGGAGAAATCTCTGCTCCAGGATTCCGGCGGCGCGGGGCAATACCGCGGCGGGCTGGGGCAGCGCATGGTTATCGGCAACCGTTTTCCCGTACCGCTGGCGCTGTATGCTCGCTTCGACCGGGTTAATCATCCTGCGCGCGGCAGCGAAGGAGGGTTGCCGGGACGCACCGGTCGGCTTTACCTGGCATCGGGTAAGCCGCTGAACGCGAAAGGCATTCAGGAGATCCCTTTCGACGATCGACTGGTGCTGGAAATGCCCGGCGGCGGCGGTTGGGGAAAGCCGCAGCAGCGGACAGAGCAAGATATTCTTGCCGATGTTGAGGCGGGATATATTAGCCAGGAACAGGCCATCGCCGTTTATGGCATAGACGCGCAGCGCCTGAGATAAATTAATCAACGTTGTTAGTACGCTGGCCCATTCACAATAATGGGCCGGGGATTTTATTACCTAAACTCTGGGGAAGTTAATGAAAAAAATAATTCTTACGGCATTATTTGTCAGCGCCTCATCGACCCATGCGGCGGAAATTTTTAATAAGGATCAAAATAAGCTGGATCTGTATGGCAGCATCCGTGCGAGACATTATTTCAGCGATAGCAGCAGCGTTGATGGTGACGCGTCTTATGTCAGGCTGGGATTTAAAGGCCAGACTCAAATTAACGATAGCCTGACCGGATTTGGTCAGTGGGAATATAATTTTCAGGCCAATAACTCCGAAGGCAGCGATGCCCAGGACGGCAATAAAACGCGTCTGGCCTTTGCTGGCCTGAAGTTTAACCGCTTCGGCTCCATCGACTATGGACGCAACTGGGGGGTGACTTATGATGTGGCGTCGATCACCGATAAAGCGCCGATCTTCGACGAGCTGACCTACAGCACTGCGGATAACTTTATGACCGGCCGCTCGACCGGTTTGCTGACCTGGCGTAACAGCGATCTGTTCGGCGCCGTTGACGGACTGAACGTGTCGGCACAGTATCAGGGGCGCAACTCAGAGCGGTCGGCTACGGCTACTAACGGCGATGGATACGGTTTCTCGCTGAGCTATGAACTGGTCGATAATCTTACCGTTCTTGGTACGTACAGCACGTCAAAAAGAACTTCGGCTCAGCAGCAGCTGAAGTGGGGGGAGGGCAACCGCGCCGAGATTTGGGCTACCGGGATTAAATATGACGACAACCATTTATATCTGGCGGCGCTCTATTCCAACAGCCATAACCTGAATAAAATCAGCTCATCCGGTTATGCCAACGAAGCCAACAGCTTTGAGGCCGTTGCCTCATATCTGTTTTCCTCCGGTGTAAAACCTTTTGTGGGATATTTCCAGTCGCGCGGGGAAGATATTGAAGGGGTAGGTGAAACGAACATCATAAAATATGTTGATGTCGCTATCTCATACTTCATTAATAAAAATATCCTGGCCTATGCCGATTATAAAATTAACCTCCTGGATGATAATAATCCGCTGGGCGTCAATAGCGATGACAAATTTGGCATTGGGCTAACGTATCAGTTCTGATATCAGATGACATAACGCAGGCGTTAATAAAAGGGTGGCGGCATGAACAATGAAAAAATGCATAGCTCGCACTGGGGCGTTTTTCGCGTCTCTGAGGAGAGTCAAGGGCTCAAAGTGAAAGCCTGGGATGACGATCCTGACCCCAGTCCGCTATTAGGTAATTTTACCGGTTCTGCCGACCACCCGACGCGAATTGTTAAGCCGGCCGTCCGACGCGGCTGGCTGGAGAACGGCCCGGGCCCTGACGATCGCCGGGGCGCGGATGAGTATATTGAGATGGAATGGGAGCAGGTCCTCGATCTCGCCGCCGATGAACTGGCGCGGGTCAATCGCCAGTACGGGCCAGAAGCGGTTTTTGGCGGATCTTACGGCTGGTCAAGCGCCGGGCGCTTTCACCACGCCCAGAGCCAGGTGCATCGCTTTCTGAATACCACCATCGGCGGCTACGTTCGTTCGGTCAATAGCTACAGTTCCGGGGCGGCGGCGGTGATCCTGCCCCATATTATCGGCGAATTAAATGAGGTGGCCCGTCGCGGCGTCAGCTGGGATGATATCGCCGCGCATACGGATATCATTCTCTCTTTTGGAGGCATGGCGCTGAAAAATTCGCAGGTGGCCAGCGGCGGCATCAGCCGCCATACCGAGCGGGAGTTTATGCGTCAGGCCGCCGCAAGAGGGGCCAGGTTTATCAATTTCAGTCCTTTGCGAACGGATATGCCGCCAGAGGCTCGCGCCGAATGGCGGTCGGTCGTCCCCGGCAGCGATGCGGCGCTGATGCTGGCGCTGATCCACGAAATTGTCGTCACCGGGAGTGCCGACCGGGCGTTTCTCAGTCGTTACTGCGAGGGCTGGCGGCAATTCGAGGCCTACGTGCTGGGCAACACCGACGGCCAGGCGAAAACGCCGCGCTGGGCGGCGGCGATTTGCCGGACCCCGGAAGACAAGATTGCCTCGCTGGCCCGCGAACTTGTCGGTAAGCGGGTGCTGGTAACGGTCTCACACTCATTACAGCGCGCGGAACACGGCGAGCAGCCGGTATGGCTGGGGCTGGCGCTGGCGGCGGTATTAGGCCAGCCTGGATTACCCGGCGGCGGCTACGCCTATGCGCTGGGGGCGATTGGGCATTACGGCAAGCATCATAACGTGGTTGCTTTCCCGGCGTTCCCGCAGGGGGTGAATCAGGTTAATACCTTTATTCCGGTGGCCAGAATTGCCGATATGCTGCTTAATCCCGGCGATCGCTATGATTTTAACGGCCAGCGGCTGACCTATCCGGCGATTAAGCTGGCATGGTGGGCAGGCGGCAACCCGTTCCATCACCATCAGGATCTCGGCAGGCTGCGTCGCGCCTTCAGCCGGCTGGATACGCTTATCGTTCATGAACCGTTCTGGACGGCCACGGCGCGTCATGCCGATATTGTTCTGCCTGCCACGATGACCCTTGAGCGTGATGACATCGGCGGCACGCCGACCGATCCTCTGCTGGTGGCGATGCAGAAAGTGAGAGCGCCGCAGGGCGAGGCGCGGGACGACTATACGATTTTTGCGGCGCTGGCGCGACGGTTTGGCGCGGAACGCGCCTTTACCGAAGGTCGCAGCAGCCAGCAATGGCTGCGCCATCTTTACGGCCAGATGCAGGCAAAACTGGGCGAGCACGCTATTCGCGTCCCCGATTTCGACGCCTTCTGGCAGGCAGGAACGCTGCTGTTGCCGCAGATTCAGGACGGCGATCGGCTGATGCGGGGCTTTCGAGCCGACCCGGACAACGCCCCGCTAGCGACGCCCAGCGGGAAAATAGAACTCTTTTCCCGCACCATCGCGCGTTTCGGCTATGCGGATTGTCCGGGACATCCGGCGTGGCTGCCGCCGACTCAGCAGCCCGATCGGCAGCACTCTCTCTGGCTTATTGCGAATCAGCCGGCCACGCGCCTGCACAGCCAGCTTGATTTTGGACAGTGGAGCGCGCGGCACAAGCAAAAAGAGCGGGAAATATGCCAGATCCATCCGCGGGATGCGCTGAAAAGGGCGATACGTACGGGCGATATCGTGAAGATTTTTAATCAGAGAGGAGCGCTGCTGGCCTGCGCGAAGGTGACGGAAGACATCATGCCCGGCGTGATCCAGGTGCCGACCGGCGCATGGTTCGATCCGCTGGAGCCGCTGGCTGACGCGCCTTTTTGCGTCCACGGTAACCCCAACGTCGTCACCCTCGACGCAGGCACTTCATCGCTGGCGCAGGGGTGTACCGGGCAGATAGCCCCGGTAGAGATGGTCAAATATGAGGGCGTTCTGCCGCCGGTAAAGGCGTTTATTCCGCCGCGGCTGACGGCAGCCATCAAGCCGCCGCCGGAGGTATAATGCGCCGCTCGCGAAATTGCGGGCGTGTTTTAATTATCCAGCTGGCTGATGATGGCTAGGCGTGCGCGGTAGCCGTTGCGGATATGCAGGCAGGCGGCCTCCTGCGCCGCGTCGGCGTCGCGGCGGGCGAGGGCGTCCACCATTGCCTGATGCTCGCATTTCGCTTCTTCCGCCCGATCGGACAATGCGTAGGTCGTGCCGCGCAACAGAGAGAGATGGATACGCAGGTTATCAAGCATTTCATTAAGATAAGGATTATGAGTGGATCGATAAATTTGGCGATGAAACAGGCGGTTATGATCGTGCAGCGTTTTACTGTCGGTCATCGTTTTTTCAGCGTCGACCATCCTTTGCAGGAGCGCGATTTCTTCATCGGACGCGGCGGTCACCGCCAGCTGTATCGCGATTTTTTCCAGCCCTTCACGGACGGCAAAAAGCTGACGCAGACGATCGTAGCTGATATTCGCGACAATCAGCCCGCGTTTGGGGCCCGGTTCCGCCAGACCGAGCGTTTCCAGCCGGTGTAACGCCTCACGTATAGGCGTTCTGCTCAGACCAAACTGCGCTGCCAACCGCGTTTCCTGTAATCGTTCTCCGGGGAGAAGTTCACCGCGTTCAATCGCGGTAATCAGTATCTCAAAAGGTGACAATGTCACATCACGCTCGCCAGGTTTTAAGTTCATAATTTTTAGGGGATATTTTCCAGTTTGCAGGTAAGGCTGCTGGGGTCGAGTGCAATTGATGATAGCGTCATATTGCCACAGTAAATAATGTTTTATCGCTCATTTTGTTATTAGCATAGCTAAAAAACATCTTTTGACCTTCGCTCCGTCGCTGATATGTTTACGCCATGATTTATTGTATACAAATGAATTCAATTAAGCATTGTATTGTTTTATATGATTTATTTTAGTTACCAGCATCAGGGAAACCCATCATGACGATATCAGACGTCGCATCTGTCCCATATCAGCGAGGGGCGCAACTCAGCCATTTTATTCATCACGCACATGAAATTCGCATCCCGGACCCGGTTCTGCATGAAGCGAAACGCGCGCTGATTGATTACCTCGGCGTAGCGCTCGGGGCGGTGAACGATGACGCGGTGCGGGCGGTGCGGCAGGTCGCAAGCGTCTGGAACGCGGCAGGCGAGGCGCGCATTCTGCTTGGCGGAACGACTACGCCGGGGCTGGCGGCGCTGATTAACGCCACTATGGCGCACGCGGCGGATTACGACGATACCCATCCCGCCGGGGCGGGCCATCCGGGCGGCCCGTGCTGGTCGACGGCGCTGGCAATGGCGCAGGCGCATCCGGTCAGCGAGGAACGCGTGCTGAAGGCGTTTATCGCCGGATTTGAAGTGATGGCGAAACTGGGCGGCGGCTGGGTGCCAGGCGTCGGACGCAATCTGCAGCGCCGCGGCTTTCATCCGACCTCGATCGTCGGGCGAGTCGGGGCGACGGCGGTAGCCTCTTCAATTCTTGGGCTTAACGAAGAACAAATACAAAACGCGCTCGGCGCGGCGGCGACCATGATGGGCGGCCTGCAAAAATCCTCCGGTACCCACGGCAAGCCTTTCCATGCGGGTAAGGCGGCAATGGACGGTATTCTTGCCGCGCAGCTGGCGTCCGAAGGTTTTGTCGGCGCGCACCATTTCTTTGAAGCCGACGGCTGGGTAAAAAACTTTATTCAGGACGGCAGCGCGGAGATCCCGCCGCTCGATTTCGGCGAAAGTTGGGAACTGCTGACCAATGGCTACAAGCTGTATGCCAGCTGCCGTGGAACGCATGCCTCCATCGAGACCGCCCGCCAGCTTTACCCCCAGCTTAAAGGCCGGAAGATCGCCCGCATTGAGGCAAAGGTGCATCCAATGGGAATGGTGAACGCGGGGATCCTCAATCCGCAAACGCCGCTGGAGAGCAAATTCAGCATTCCGCACTGCATTGCGCTGGCGCTCAGCGGGTACGCGCTTACCGATACGGATTTTACGCCGCAAACGGTGGCCGATCCCGCCGCCCGCGCGCTGCTGCAGCTAATGAACGTGCAGGCCGTTGAGGGGCAGTCCGCCAGTTCGGCGTTTATTGACGTCTGGCTGGAGAACGGCGAGAAACTTCACGCCGCGACCGAGGTGTATCGCGGCCACGCGCAAAACCCGTTAACCGATGAGGAGCTGCGCGCCAAATTCGACTCTCTGGCTATTCCGGCGCTCGGCGCAGAGCGCAGCAGTGCGCTCTACCTGGCCGCCGCGCATTTTGAACGCCCCGGCTCGCTGGCGCAGATGACTGCGCTGCTGGCAGGCGACAACGCCGACTTTAGTAAGGATACCTATTAATGACCATTGCCAGACAAATGGCCGCAAACCTGCTGCGTTTCTCGCGCCAGACGTTTTCACCGGCGGCGCAGGAGCAGGCGCGAACCGCCATTATTGATACACTCGGCGTAACGCTGGCAGGCGGCGTACAGGACGGGGCGGAGAAACTTCGCCATGTGATTGCGCCTTCTGCGGCAACCGGTAAAAGCCGCGTTTTTGGCACCGCTTTGCGCCTTAACGCGCTGGATGCCGCGCTGCTGAACGGCGCGTCGTCCCATTTGCTGGATTTTGATGATTCCAACTCCTGGCTACATGGGCATATTTCTGTCGCCGTGCTGCCCGCCGTGCTGGCACTGGCGGATGAATATGAGCTTAACGGCGAGGCGATCGTGCGCGCTTATCTTTGCGGGTATGAAACCGCCGTGCGGATGGGCAAAGCGGTCAGCCCGTTCCAGTACCGGCACGGCTGGCATCCGACGACGACCGTGGGGATTTTTGCCGGTGTTGCCGCCTGCGCCGTACTGCTGGCGTTAACGGAAGAACAAACCGCGACGGCGCTATCAATTTGCGCGTCATTATCTTCCGGCATTAAATCCAACTTTGGCAGCCAGACCAAGGCGCTGGTGGTGGGGCAGGCGGCGCGCAGCGCGGTCATGGCGGCGCTGCTGGCGCGGGAAGACTTCAGCGCCGGACAGACGGCGTTTGAGCACCATCACGGCTATTTCAACGTCTTCAACGGCAGCGACAATGTTGACCCGTCCGCGCTGACCGAACCCTGGGACGGTACGCCGTACATTCTTGATACCGAGAAGAGCAACAACTTTAAATATTTTTCCTGCTGCTACGCGATCTTGTCGCCGGTTGACGGCGTGCTGGCGCTGCGCGAGCAAACGGGACTCAACCCGGAGCAGGTGGAGCGTATTGAGGTGCAGGTCCATCCGATCCGTTTCCCACATATCAATATTCCGCAGCCGGAAAATCCGCTGGCGGGGAAATTCAGCCTGCATTATTGCGTGGCGCGTGCCTTTGTCGCCGGCACCCTGACGCTGGACGATTTTATTGAAAACACGCGTTTTGCCGATCCGGCAACCCAGGAATTATTGCGCAAGGTGACGCTGAGCTGCCATGACGAGCCGACGACCCACAGCGCGTACGTGACGCTGACCGCCACCGACGGACGACAGTTTCATCAGCATATCGCGGGGGCTCGGGGCTCCAGCCCGGCGAACCCACTGCCGGAAGGCTTGCTGGCGCAAAAATTCCTCGATTGCGCTGGCCGGGTATTGTCTCCTGACGATGCGCGGGGGCTCTATGCGCGCCTGCTGCAAGACGACTATCGCTGAGCGGGACGGCCATGACATTACACTTAATCCCCGCCGATATTTCGCCGCTGTTTGCCGGCGTTATGGTGTTTTGCAGCTTTCTTACCTCGGCGCTGACGGCCGCGATGGGGCTGGGCGGCGGCACGGCCCTGCTGGCCGTGATGGGGCTGGGGATGCCGGTAGCCAGTCTGATGCCGGTCCACGGGATGGTGCAGCTGGGATCGAATCTCAGCCGTACGCTCATTCAGCGTATTTACGTCGTCTGGCCGCTGGTGCTGTGGTTTTTGCTGGGCAGTGCCGTCGGTATCGCTCTCGGCGCGCCGCTGGCGGCCGCGATTCCGGACGGCGTGGCGCGCATCGCGTTAGCGGCGTTCATCCTGTGGACGGTTTTTCACAAGCGTGGCGAGGCGAAGCCGCTCAATAAGCTATTTTTCGTCATCGGCGGCGGGATCAGCAGCCTGGGGACGATGATTGTTGGCGCGACCGGCCCGATGGTCGCCGGGCTTATCAGCTCTCAGGGGCTGAAACGGCAGCCGCTTATCGCCACGCATGCGACCTGCATGGTGCTTCAGCACGGGCTTAAGATTCTGGCCTTCGGCCTGATGGGGTTTGCCTGGGCCGCATGGCTGCCGGTGCTGACGGCGATGATCGTCAGCGGGGCGCTGGGTACCTGGCTGGGCTCGCGGCTGCTCGATAATCTGCCGGAAAAAATGTTTCGCGTGGTGTTCAGGCTAACGATGCTGCTGTTGAGCGCACAGCTGATATGGCAGGGCGTGCAGGGATGGCTGAGTTAGACCATTTTCTCATTTGTTCCGGCATATTCGTTCTTTGCCAGGGGCTGGGGGATGCGCTGAACATAGTCAGACAAGTTGATAGCAAATATTAGTAAATATAAAAAATTAACCGGGAAAAGGGGCGATTATGCGCAAAAGTATCAAAACGGTGGCGGCAATTCTGCTGATCGCGTCCGGGAGCTTCGTCCTCCCGGCGTATGGCGCAGACGCGTCCGCCAGCAGCGGCGAAACGCTGAAGAAAATTAAAGCCCGCGGAGAGCTGATTTGCGGCGTGCATCCTGCGCGCCACGGTTTCTCATCCATCGACAATAAAGGCAACTGGGTCGGGCTGGACGTCGATTTTTGCCGCGCGCTGGCGGCGGCCGTTTTTGGCGATGCGAAAAAGGTTCGCTTTACGCCGCTCTCCACGGCGCAGCGATTCCCGGCGATTCAGTCCGGCGAAGTGGATGTGCTGTCGCGCAATATCACCGCCTCGCTGACCCGCGACGTGTCGCTGGGGCTGAATTTTGCGCCGCCTAACTTTTACACCGGCACCGGCTTTATGGTGCGCGCCAACAGCGGTGTAAAGAAGATCGAGGACCTTGACGGCGCGACCGTCTGCATCACGCCCGGCAGCAGCACGGAGCAAAACGTGGCGCAGATCTTCACCTCCCGTCATCTGCACTATACGCCGGTCGTTATTGAGAATAACAAAGAGTACGTTGCCGCCTACCTGGCCGGGCGCTGCGACGCGATCGCCCGCGACAAGGTTGCGCTGCCGGGGGTGAAAAACTTCGACGCGGAAAAGCCGGACGACCATACGATCCTGCCGGGTATCTATTCGAAGGAGCCGCTGGCAATGGCGGTGCGCAAAGGCGACGACCAGTGGTTTGATATTGTTAAGTGGGTGGTTTATGCCACTTTCAACGCCGAGGAGCTGAAGACCAGCCAGGCCAACGTGGACGAGCAGCTGAAATCTGCCGATCCGGATGTTCAGGCTCTGTTGGGCGTGAGCGGCGACTTTGGTCAGAAGCTGGGGCTGGATAACAAATGGGCTTATAACGTGGTGAAGCAGGTCGGTAACTACGGCGATATTTATAACCGCCACTTTGGGCCGCAAAGCACGGAACCCCTCGATCGCGATCTGAATAAGTTATGGAACGACGGCGGCCTCCTGTATGGCTTACCGATCCGTTAACCTGAATGTCCCTGTTAGCAGGGACCTTTCTTTTGGTTTGTATGCCCGATCCTGACATGATGAAACAACCAGAACAAGCAAACACCTGCACAAGATCTCCCGCCACGCCGACGCAGGACGCCGCGTTTCGTCCTTCGTCGCTCGTCGGCAGCAAAACCACGCGCGCCTGGTGTTACCAGATCCTGCTGGCCGCGCTGCTGGTGGGTTTTTGCGGATGGCTCTACAACAACGTGGTGGAAAACCTGCAAACGCAGCGCATCACCACCGGCTTCGGCTTTCTGAAGCAAAGCGCCCAGTTCGCCATCGGCGAAACGCTAATCGACTATACCCCGCGCGACAGCTACGCCAGGGCAGTGCTGGTCGGTTTACTCAACACCCTGTATGTCACCGCCTGCGGCATCGTGCTGGCAACCCTGTTGGGATTCATCGTCGGTCTTGGACGCGTCTCGAAAAACTGGCTGCTGGTGAAGCTGGCGGAAGGCTACGTCGAGCTGCTGCGCAACGTGCCGGTTATTTTACAGGTGATTTTCTGGTCGGTGGTGATCCGCAACCTGCCTTCGCCGCGCGCGGCGATCGAACTGGGTGGGGCGGGTTATCTGACCAACCGCGGTCTGACCTTTACCGTTTTGCAGGCGCACCCCGGCTGGCTGTGGACGTTTTGGGCTCTGCTGGCGGCGCTGGCGTTAAATATCGTCCTGTCGACGCTGGCGCGACGGCTACGCGAGCAGCAAGGACGCCTGCTACCTGTCGCCCGCCTGCGCGTGGCGCTTATTATCGGTTTGCCGCTGCTGGCCTGGTGGTTGGGCGGCGCCCCCCATGCTATTGACCGCCCGGAACTGCGGGGCTTTAACTTTCGCGGCGGCTTTACCATCAGTCCGGAATTCACCGCCTTGCTGCTGGGAATTGCGCTTTATTCCTCCGCTTTTATTGCGGAAATCGTCCGCGCCGGGATCCAGTCGGTGCCGAAAGGGCAGCTTGAGGCGGCGCGTTCGCTGTCGCTATCGCCCTGGCATGTGATTCGGCACGTCATTATTCCGCAGGCGATGCGGGTAATGGTGCCGCCGCTGGCCAGCCAGTACGTCAGCCTGGCGAAAAACAGCTCCATTGCCGTGGTGGTGGGCTATCCGGAACTGGCGAATATCAGTAATACCTTAATGAATCAGACCGGACAGGCGCTGGAAGCTATCGCCATTATGATGGTGGTGTATTTGATTATCAGCAGCACAACCTCGCTGCTGATGAATATCTTTAACCGCTACGTCGCCATTAAAGAGCGCTAAGGAGTGGCAATGCAACATTCGGCTATTTACTGGCTACGGCGTAATCTGTTCAGCAACGTCGCTCAGACTGCGCTCACCCTGGCGCTTCTGGCCCTGATTTTCATGGTTGGCGGCAAGCTGCTGCGCTGGGGCGTGACGGATGCGGTATTTACCGGCGGCGTGGAGCAGTGCCGCGCGGCGGCGGGCGCGTGTTGGGCGGTGATTGGCGAAAAATACCGGCCGATTCTGTTCGGGCTGTATCCTTATGAACAGCAGTGGCGTCCGGCGCTGTGCATGCTGATTTGGTTCGTCAGCGTGGGATTGTCGCTGTCGCCCGCGTGCTGGCACTCGCGGTTTCTGTGGCCGCTGTGGGGCGTCGCGCTGGCGGCAATGTCCTGCCTGATGAGCGGCGGCGCGTTTGGCCTGCCGCCCGTTCAGTCTGCCGACTGGGGCGGGCTACCGCTGACGCTGCTGCTGTTTTCCGGCACGGTGGTTATCGGCATGCCCGTCTCGGTAGCGCTGGCTCTGGGACGACGTTCGCCGCTGCCGTTTTTGCGCGGGCTGTCGGTGATCTTTATTGAAGGATTGCGCGGCGTGCCGCTGATCACCATTCTGTTTGTCGCGGTGAACGTGTTTCCGCTGTTTTTGCCTACCAATATGGAGATCAACAAGCTGCTGCGGATTATCGTCGGCATCGCGCTGTTTTTCGCCTGCTATCAGGCGGAAGTCATCCGCGGCGGCCTGCAATCCGTACCGCGTGGGCAGTATGAAGCGGCGACCGTGCTGAACCTCGGCTACTGGCACACTACGACGAAAATTATTCTGCCGCAGGCGCTGCGCATCTGTCTGCCGGCGGTAACCAACCATATTATCGCCGCGATGAAAAATACCTCATTCGTGATTATTATCGGCCTGTTTGACGTCCTTACCGCCACCAGTGCGGTGATGCAGGACCCGTTGTGGCGGCGCTACTACATCGAAACCTACGTCTTTATCTCGGCCATTTATATTTTGTTCGGCTTTATGCTTTCCCGCTACGCCATCTGGGTAGAAAAACGCATTGATGCCAGCCACCACTCAGAAGGAGTCGCCTGATGTCCGTCGCATTACCAAACCCGATTATCGAAATGAACGCCGTCAGCAAATGGTACGGAAAATTTCAGGTGCTGGACAACGTATCCCTGAACGTGGCGAAAGGGGAGCGAGTGGTGATCTGCGGCCCCTCAGGTTCGGGAAAATCCACGTTAATCCGTTGCATTAACCGCCTGGAAGAGCATCAGCAGGGGCAGATCCTGGTGAACGGCATCGAAATGAATGACAACGTGCGCAATATCAACCGCATTCGTTTGAGCATCGGTATGCTGTTTCAGCAGTTCAATTTGTTCCCGCATCTTAGCGTGCTGGACAACCTCACCATCGGCCCACGGCTGGTGCGCAAGATGAACCAGAAGCAGGCGACGGAGCTGGCGATGTACTATCTGGAGAAAGTGCATATTGGCAATCAGGCGCATAAATTCCCGCTGCAGCTGTCGGGCGGCCAGCAGCAGCGCGTAGCGATTGCCCGCGCGCTGTGCATGCAGCCGGAAATTATGCTGTTTGATGAGCCCACCTCGGCGCTCGATCCTGAGATGATTAAAGAGGTGCTGGATGTGATGCTGGATTTGGCGGAGGGCGGAATGACCATGATTGTCGTTACCCATGAGATGGGATTTGCGCGCACGGTGGCGGACAACGTGATCCTGATGGCTGACGGGCAGATTGTTGAATCCGCGCCGCCGGAACGCTTCTTCAGCCAGCCGGAACATCCACGCACCCGGCAATTTCTGGAGCAAATATTGAGCCATTAACGTAACGGTGCGCGTTAACTCATGTTGGCAAGTCTGCCTGCCAACATGAGTGGGACTTTCGGTTTAACCGGTCGGTAGCATAGCGACTGATACCGGTGCAGGAGCGATTCAGGGAGCCTGCATGTAGCTACTTATGGTTGGAATTCGGGGCATGCTGCTGCATCAATTCAATGATCCAATCAATAAAAACTCGCAGTTTGGCGTTGACATGGCGGTTCGGCGGAAACGCCAGGTGCAGGGGCATTGGACTGATACGCCATTGTGTAAATAACGGAATTAAAGCGCCAACTGCCTGATGTGCTGCCGCCATATAGATTGGCAGCGCAATCACTCCTAACCCGGCTAACCCGGCTTCGAGGTAAGCATTGCCATCATCCACGGCAAGTACATAGCGGCCCGTGATTTCAATATGTTCACTCTCACTGCGCAGCACCAGAGGATCAATCTTACCGGTGCGCGAAGACAAAAAACCCACGATGCGATGGTCGGTGTTTTCCAGCTCCCGCGGGTGCGCAGGGGCGCCAAGGCGTTCCACATAGCTCGGCGCGACGTACACGCCGATTGGCAAATCGCCGACATGGCGTGCAATCAGGGACTGGTCGTTGATTTCGCCACCGCGCAGGACGCAATCCACGTTGTCGCCGATCAGATCCACCACCCGGTCGCTCACGCCCATGTCGAACTGGATATCAGGGTAGCGTGCGTGGAAAGCCGGTAGCGCCGGCACCAGGAGGAGGCGGGCCAGCGGACTGGGCACATCCACCCGTAGCCGTCCCCTGGGCGTAATCGCCGCACTGGACAGGCTGTTTTCAGCATCTTCCATGTCCGCCAGCAGGCGGATGACGCGTTCGTAGTAGAGCGCGCCATCGGGAGTGACGCCGAGCCTGCGGGTGGTGCGATGGAGCAACCTGACGCGCAGGCGCGCTTCCAGCTGCTGAATGAGTTGCGTCACCGTGGTTTTGCTCATATGCAGCGTTTGGGCGGCCTTTGTGAAGCTACCGGCCTCCACCACGCGAGCAAAGGCGCGCATCGCATCGAAACGATCCATTCCTTATCCTCTCTTTTCAGCGATTGTTTGGATTTTACAAACAATGATGGACAAAGTCGCTTGTTTATCCAGCCGATCCAGCGCGTGTAAAGTGTCTTTATGTTCACCGGGCAGATTTCGCCCCCTTGCAAAGGTACAAACATGACAGCACGCGAAGCAGTTTTTCCCTTCGGTCGGCAGGCGCTCTATGAGCGCAATCGCTATTCACCGGCCATCAAATCTAACGGTTTCTTGTTCGTTTCGGGGCAGGTGGGTAGCCGCGAGGATGGTTCGCCTGAACCGGATCTAAAAGCGCAGATCGGGCTGGCATTCGATAATCTTAATGCTGTTCTCGCGGCTGCGGGCTGCACATTCGGTGACGTGGTTGACGTCACCCTCTTCGTCGTCGATCCCGAGTCGAACCTCGACGCTATCTGGAGCGTCCTGCCAGAATATTGGGGGGAAGCGCCTTACCCCACGTTGACCGGGATCGGCGTGACGTGGCTTTACGGATTCCAGTTTGAGATTAAAGTGATTGCCAGGCTGCCGTAAGCGTTACGGATCTTCGGACAGTCGAAAATTCAGCAGGGCAGCCTGCGCGGACTGTGGCCATTACGGCCTGGCAGCATCGACGAAAACCCACCGCGGGGAATGCGGCAGTGAGTTAATGCAATGCCGCCGAATAGCGGTTGTGGCTGCCTACCGGTCAGAGGTCGAGGAGATTTCTGATGTGCCAGGAGCCGGATCGGTCTGGATTGACTGATGAGACAGAGGAAAATTTATGAAAGCAGCGGTTTATGACGTGCAAGGCGCGCCCGGCGTCCTGAAATATGTCGATATCCCCGATCCGGTCGCGGGACCTGACGACGTCCTGATTTCTGTCGAGGCTATCTCGATTGAAGGGGGGGATCTGATCAACCGCCGTTCAACGCCGCCGCCTCATCCTTCATGGATCGTCGGCTACGCGGCCGCGGGCACGGTTGTTGCTGTCGGAGCGAACGTCCGTAGCCGTACGGTTGGGGACCGGGTCGCCGCTTTTAACATGCAGGGGTCGCATGCGGAGCTTTGGGCCGTGCCCGCGGAACGAACGTGGCTGATACCCGATGGGGTGGAGGCGGCAGAAGCGGCGGTATTACCGATCTCTTTCGGCACCGCGCATCACTGCCTTTTCACGCGGGGCATGCTCCGGCACGGAGAAACCGTCCTTATTCAGGCGGCAGCCGGCGGCGTGGGTCTCGCGGCCGTTCAGCTTGCCTCACAGGCAGGCGCGACGGTCATCGCCGTGGCAAGCGGAACGCAGCGCAGGAGCCGGCTGCTTGAACTTGGCGCCGACCACGTCGTGGATCGCGCCGCGAATAACGTGGTGGACAGTGTCCGACAGTTCACCCACGGCGCCGGTGTTGATCTCGTCATCGATCCTGTGGGGACGACGTTGCCTGCTTCACTTTCTGCACTCGCTCCGGAAGGACGTCTCGTCTTCGTCGGTAATGCGGGGGGTGGCAGCCTGACTGTCGACCTGTGGCCGCCAATGCAGTCCAACCAGACGCTCATGGGGGTATTCATGGGACCTCTTTTTGAAAGGCCCGGAGTTCGCTCAAGTGTGGACGACATGCTGCAGGCCGTAGCTGCAGGGCGCATCAGGGTTGTCATCGACCGCATATTCCCCCTGACCAACGCTGCCGAGGCTCACGAATTCGCCGAGACCGCAAAACCGCTGGGCCGCATCGTTATGAAGCCATGAGGCGCGTTTGAGCTGCGTGAGTGCGCGGGGTGAATTAGGTGGTTCTGGCCGATCCTGAAATTCGGATCATGCTGGAGCTGCCGTCACGTCGTCCAGGTTTGCGGATACCTTCACGCAGCTGCGTGACGTCAGGCAGGGAGACTGTTAGCATCCCGCTAAAACGAACCATTCACTTTTAGAGATCTTTTGTCATAGTCATCTGTTTTATTGGTGACATAAGGATTTTATTATTAACATCCGGCATCGGTATTAAATCGGGTAAGACTATAATAATGATATCTTAGTAAATAACGGTAACGACTTTGTCTTTATCGAGTTGATAATAACCGGTGCGCTGGAATCCAGCTGGAAGCGCGGGAGTCAGGGCGTGTGTCAGCTGTATACTGAAGGTTTGCTTGTGCGTGTTTATATCGGTAATTATGGCGCTTTCAAAACCGAAAATTTGTCTCACCTGGGGATATAGCGCCTTGTAGAGACTTTCTTTTGCCGAAAACGCGATGTGTAATGCAATATTATAATCTATTTCACTTTTCGCCAGACGTTTTCGCTCACTTTCTTGAGCGATCGTCCCGGCTATTTCGTCCAGCGCTTCGGGGTTGAAATTCTCAATATCAATACCGAGAATGCATCGTTTATTTTGCGGGGCTATAACCGCTATCGCACAGTGATCTGTATGAGAAATAGAACCAAGCCATCCCCCAGGCCATATTGGTGCCCCGTCTGTTGATTGGGTTATCTGTGCGTAAATCTGTTTTTCGTGTAATAGCGTTTGAGCTGCAAGACGCCCGCACAGATATTCGGAGCGACGCTTTGCTACCGCGGCGAAGAGCTGTTCTGGAAACTGAATTGAATGCTCTGTGAATAGTGCATCGCGATAGTTGTTTGTTTGAAACGCTATCTCACAAACACCTATTGAGGGTTCGTGAATAAGATGGCCGGTTTTATGTGAACGAATGAATTTGCCATCAGGTAACTTTTTTGTAAACACAAACATGATTAAAATGACACCATGATTGAAGCTGGGGATATATTCTATTGATGCTATACGGCCCCGTCTGTTTTAGCAATTTTATTGTGGCTTAAAATGTCAGGCGTCGGGCGCGGAAAATCAGCATGTTTGCAAAGCAGGGCATTTATCGGGGAACGGGTGAGCGCTTATCCATGTCATTGAACAGGATATCCGGCGCTTGCATCGCTGCGATCGGCCGCCGCCACATTGGCGGATAAAATAAAAAATCGTATCAGCCCTGACCGGACGGTTTTTGATTTTCAGCACCGGGAATTGATGGAGCATGCAGGAGCGCGCTTTTCTCTGCCGACAATATAGGCTGGGGCACAGGGTCCACGGCACGAATCCCGATAATCCGACCACTGCATTATCGTCTAACGGCCTTCCATTATTATAATAATTGCCGCCTTTCTGAGTTAAGGGCACAGATTCGATGCTGTTATTTGGCCCTTCGCATAGTCAAATGTCTTAAGGCATAACTTATAACGCATGACGGCGGACAGTGATTAAAACCAACATATCTCCTCATTGGCAAGGAAATAGCCAAAACCTGTTTTCGGCTATTGACAGGAGATATCACCACCATGAGTTCGCCAGAAGCGCTGTTAAAAAGTCTGTTAACCCGGCTGTTAGATGTGCCCTCAGAGCAGTTGCATGACGAAAGTGACTTGATCTGCCACGGTCTGGATTCGATGCGCACCATGCGTGCGGCCAGTGAACTGCGCCGCGCAGGTATCTCCGTCAGGTTTACTGAGCTGATTGGAAAAAGAACGCTGGCGGAATGGATGGCCATTGTGCGGGCGGCCAGTAGCATCACCGTGCCTCCAGCCATGCACGTCAACGCAGGCGAAGCCCCTTTTGAACTGGCGGCGATGCAACATGCCTTCTGGATCGGTCGCCAGGAGCAGCAGCAACTTGGCGGCGTCTCTGCCCATTTTTATGCTGAGCTTGATGGGGCGGAGCTGGAACCTGAGCGTCTTAATCAGGCATTTAAGCAGCTTATCGCCCGCCATCCGATGCTACGGATGCGCATCAATAGCGAAGGGTTACAGCACACCGTCGCGGTTTCAGATTGTCAGTTACAGGTGAATGACTTAATCGATCTCTGCGCAACGGAAGTGACGCTACAGCTGGAAAAATATCGTCAACGCTACACCCACCAGCGGCTGGATATCGAACAGGGCCAGACGATGATGCTGGCACTGACGCGGCTGCCCGGACAGCGCAGCCGGCTGCATCTGGATCTGGATATGATCGCGGGTGACGCCGCCAGTCTGCGCATCCTGCTGCGCGAACTGGCCTCACTCTATGCCCGGCCCGACGCGTCCCTTCCCGAGCTAAATTTCAGCTACCAGAGCTATCTCCGGCAAAAACGTGAAAATCAGCAATCGCAGTGGCAGGAAGATCGCCGCTGGTGGCAGCAGCAATTAGCCGATTTGGCCGGTCCGCCTGCCTTACCGCTGCGTACGTCGAGCGCTGTTCCCCGTACTGAACGCAAACACTTCTGTCTTAATGAAGCTCAAAGTCAGACGCTGTCACAGCTGAGTCAACAGGCCGGGCTGACCGTCCCGGTCGTGTTGGCAACGTTGTTTTCCGAGACAATTGGTTTGTGGAGCGGGGCCGCTCCCTTCGTGCTTAACCTGCCCGTATTTTCCCGCCACTCCGACCATCCTCAGGTCGATCTCCTGGTCGGCGATTTCTCCAGCTCGGTGCTGGTGACGATTGAGCCTGCCAGCCAGCCTGACTTTATCGCCCAGGCGAGGGGATTCCAGGGGCAACTGCATCAGGCAATGGCGCATTCGGCCTACGGCGGTGTTGAGGTGCTGCGCGATCTGGCCCGGCAGCAAAGTGGGGAACAGGTGCTGGCTCCGGTGGTTTTCACCAGCGCGCTGGCGCTGGGTGAATTGTATGAACCCGAGGTCAAACAGACGCTGGGCGACCCGGTTTGGTCAATCTCGCAGGGGCCGCAGGTGTGGCTGGATGCCCAGGCCACAGAGTATCAGGGGGGGATCCTGCTGAACTGGGATTTCCGCGCCGACCTGTTCTTACCCCAGGTTATTGATGCGATGTTTGACTGGTTCCGTCAGCGTACGCTTCAGCTGCTGCAAGATCCCGTCAGCTGGCGGAAACCGCTTGCCACGCCGGTTCCGCTGGCGTCATTCCCTCAGCCCGAAGCGCCTGTAGCATCGGGTATCCCGCTCCATCAGCGCTTTTTCCACCAGGCTCAACAACGGCCCCAGGCGATTGCGCTGATGTGGGGGGATAAGCAGCAACTGACCTATGGCGAGCTGGCGCATCAGGCGTTATGCGTTGCCGGATATCTGCAGCAGCAGGGCGTGAAGGCAGGCGACTACGTTGCTGTCAGCATGGGGAAGGGCATCGGGCAGGTCATCGCCGCGCTGGGTATTTTGGCCGCCGGCGCAGCCTATGTCCCCTGCGGGATAGATGTGCCGTTACAACGCCGCCAGCAGGTGTATCAGACGGCTGACGTGCGGTGGGTCCTGAGCGACGATCGGCCCGGTTGCCAGCCGTCATGGCCAGAAGGGGTGGCCGTGGTGCCGCTCAGCGCGGCGTTAGCCAGCCCGCCATTGCAATTTTGCCTGCCGGTTTCGCCTCAGCAGGCCATGTACGCGATCTTCACATCCGGATCGACGGGGACGCCAAAAGGCGTGGCCGTTTCACATGGCGCGGTAGCCAATACCATTGATGCCGTCGACGGCTTGTTCCGGTTCACGCCGGCGGATCGCACCATCTCGCTTTCTGAGCTGGATTTTGACCTGTCGGCTTACGATATCTTCGCCAGCCTGAGCCGTGGAGCAGGTCTGGTGGTGGTCGATGAATTCCAGCGCCGGGATGCCCACGCGTGGGTGGCGTTGTTACATCGCTGGCAGGTCACGATCATCAGCTGCGTTCCGGCGCTATTGGATATGATCCTCACCGCCGCGACCGACAAACCCCTGCCATCGCTGCGTCTGGTGATGATGGGGGGCGATCGCATCCCGGCGGAGATGGCCTCGCGCTGGTGGTCGCTGACCGGGCAGGCTGCATTTGTCGGGCTGGGCGGGATGACGGAAGCGGCTATCCACTCAACGGTTTTTGTCCTGCAGCCGGATGATACGCGATGGTCAGCGGTGCCTTTCGGGCAGCCGCTGGCAAATATGCATTGCCGTATCGTCGATGATCGCGGTCGCGATTGCCCGGCCTGGGTCGGCGGCGAGCTGTGGGTTAGCGGACCCGGCCTGGCTCTGGGTTATCTGAAAGATCCTGTCCGTACCGCGGAAAAGTTTGTTGAGGATGCTGGCCGCCGCTGGTATCGCAGCGGTGACCGGGTACGCTACTGGCCTGAAGGCATCATTGAGTACATTGGGCGTACCGACCAGCAGATTAAAATACGCGGCCACCGTATTGAATTGGGTGAGATTGAAACCGCGTTACTCAGCCATCCCCAGGTGCTTCAGGCAAGCGTTGGCATCGTATCGCCGGCTGCCAGACAGCTGTGCGCCAGCCTGGTGACGTTGCAACCCCTGAGTCATGCAACGCTGCGCAGCTGGCTACAGGCCCAGCTGCCAGCCTATGCCGTGCCGGAACACTATCAGTTCCTCGCAGAAATGCCGCTGACGGCGAACGGTAAACTGGATCGTCGCGCGTTGCAGCAGCAGGCAGAGCGGCAGCTGGCGAGCGCTGAACGACAATTTCAGCCTCCCGAAGGGGAGATTGAGCAACGGGTCGCCGCCCTATGGCAGCAGCTGCTGCAGGTCGCGCAGGTGGGACGCGAGGACAATTTCTTCGTGCTGGGGGGCGACAGCCTGATCGCCACGCGCCTAATCGCCAGGATGCATGAACAGAGCCTTACCGCCCCCCTGGCCGAACTCTTCGCTACGCCAACGCTGGCGGCATTTTGCGCCCACGTGCGACGCCAGCATCAGGTACCTGACCAGCCGCTTAGCGCCGATGAAGCCAATCGTTATCAACCGTTCCCGCTCAGCGATATCCAGCGTGCTTTCTGGATAGGTCGCTCCGGGGAAATGACGCTGGGGGCGGTAGGGTCGCACTTCTACATTGAGTTCGACGGCCAGGGGCTGGATGTCGTGCGGCTGGAACAGGCCTGGCGTCAGCTGATGCTGCGTCATGACATGTTGCGCGTTCGCGTAACGGAGGAGGGGCAGCAGCAGGTCGCGGAGCAGCTTCCCGCGTGGGAAATTGAGCAGCACTGGTTGAACGAAGATGCACAGGCTGAACTGGCAACCCTGCGCGAAACATTGTCGCATCAGGTTTACGATCCGTGTCAGTGGCCGTTGTTCGCCATCCATGTCGCCCATTATGCGCAGCGCCAGCGTTTATTCGTCAGCCTGGACAGTATGATGCTGGATGGCCGCAGCATCATGGTGCTGTTTACTGAATGGGATCGGCTGTATCGCGATCCCTGCTCCAGCCTGCCGGAACTGTCCATCCGCTACCGCGACTATGTCTTGCAAAATCGGCCCGCTGCGGAGCGCGAGCGGCAGGCGCAGGCATGGTGGCAGCAGCATCTCTCAACGTTGCCGGAACGTCCCGCGCTGCCGCTGGCGGTCGCGCCTGAAACCCTGCAACAGCCGCGTTTTCGTCGCTGGAGTCACGAGTTATCTCCCGGCCGCTGGCAGCAGTTAAAGGCGGTGGCGAAAAGTTACGGCATTACGCCGAGCGTGGTGCTGGCTGCGGCCTATGGCGAAGTGCTGGCTCGCTGGAGCAACCAGACCGCGCTGGCCATCAACCTGACGATGTTTGATCGTCAGCCGCGCCATCCGCAGATTAACCATGTGGTCGGTGATTTCGCCTCAATTCTGCTGCTGGGTTATCAAAGCAGCGCCGGAGGCGATTTCCTTGCCGCGGCCCGTCGCCTGCAGCAGCAGGAAGGGGCGGCCCTGGCGCAACGGGGAGTGTCCGGGATCTGGGTATTGCGCGAACTGGCCCGCCAGAAAGGTCAGACTATGGCCTCAATGCCGGTGGTGTTCACCAGCGTTATCGGGCTGGATAAAGACGCGTCGCTCGATCTTTCGGATGCCTTCCCCCAACAAATCTACGCCATCACGCAAACGCCGCAGGTGTGGCTGGACGCAAAAATCAGCGAGTCGCGCGGGCGTCTGCTGCTGGAGTGGGATGCGCTGGAGGCGTTATTCCCGGCGGGCATGATCGAGGCGATGTTCAGCAGCTACTGTCAGCTGGTGGCGCAGTTAACCCAATCCGACTGGCGCCAGCCGGTGACGCTGCCATTACCGGAGAGCCAGCAGCAGGTACGCCGGCTCATCAATCAGACCGCGTTCTCCTTCCCGGATTCACGGCCGCTGTACCTGCGCTTCTTTGCCGAGGCCCACCAACATCCGGACGCCACCGCGCTGCTCTGGGGCCGGGAAGGGCGGATGGATTACGGCACCCTGGCGCAACAGGCGCTGGCGGTTGCGGGCTATCTGCAGCAACGAGGGATACAACCCGGCGACAGAGTCGCCATCACCCATGCAAAAGGCCCCCGGCAAATTGTCGCGGTGCTGGGCGTGTTAGCTGCGGGGGGCTGCTATGTCCCTTCCGGCATCGGTTTACCGGAAGCGCGCCGCGCGGTGGTCTATCGCGATGCCGGGGTAAAGCGGGTGCTGTGCGATGAAAACAGTTTGCATCAGCTCAGCTGGCCGCAGGGCGTAGCGGTAACCAGCCTTGGTGAGGCATTACAGGCGCCCCCCCTGGCCGCGCCCCGTGTGCAGCCTGCAGAAGCCGCGAAGTACATTATCTTTACCTCCGGTTCAACCGGCACCCCCAAAGGGGTGGTGGTGAGTCATGGCGCGGTGGCGAACACCGTTGACGCCGTCGCGGCGCGGTTCGGCATCAGCGACAAGGATCGCTCCATCACCCTGTCGGCCCTCGATTTCGATCTCTCCGCCTACGACATTTTCACCTTCCTCGGGCGTGGCGCCTCGCTGGCGGTGGTGGATGAGGCGGAGCGCCGTGATGCCGCCGCCTGGGTGGGGTTAATTAACCACTGGCAGGTCAGCGTCATCAGCGCCGTACCCGCATTGATCGAGATGATTACCGTTGCTGCTCAAGCGCATGGACTCACTCAGGCGCTGCGTCTGGTGATGGTCGGGGGCGATCGCGTGGTGCGCCAGCTGCCGCAGGATTTATGGCAACTGTCGCCGCAGGCGCGTTTTGTCTCCCTCGGTGGGATGACCGAGGCGGCGATTCACTCGACGTGTTATGAGATCCAGCCTGACGATCCCTGGTGGGCATCGGCGCCGTACGGCGTCCCGCTGGCGAATATGCAGTGCCGGGTGGTGGACCAGCAGGGAGGTGATTGCCCGGACTGGGTCAAGGGCGAGCTGTGGGTCAGCGGGGCCGGCGTGGCGACGGGCTACCACGGTGATGAAAAGCGCAGCGCAGAGAAGTTCGTCGCGTGGCAGCAACGTCGCTGGTATCGCACCGGCGACGTCGCCAGCTATCGTCCCAACGGCGTGCTGGAGTTCTTTGGCCGGGCCGATAATCAGGTCAAGATCCGCGGCCACCGCATTGAGTTGGGCGAGGTGGAAGGCGCGCTCAGTCGTCTGCCGCAGGTGGAGAGCGCCGTGGCGGTGGTGTTAACCGGCACAACGCGGCAGCTGGCGGCGGCGCTGGTGGCCTCCCGGCCGATCGACCTGGCCGCGGTAAAACACGCCGCGCAGGCCAGCCTGCCGGATTATGAGGTGCCTGAGCACCTGATTCAAATCAGCCAGACCCCGCTCACCGCCAATGGCAAAGTCGATCGTGAAGCTATCACCCGACAGATTGCGGAGCGGCTGGAACAGGCAGCGCATGCCGGTGAGCAACAGCCCATCAGCGGCGAGGCGGAGACCCTGCTGGCGCAGCTGTGGCGTGAGCTGCTGGCGGTGCCGCACGTTGCCGCGAGCGATAACTTCTTCAGCCTTGGCGGCGACAGCCTGGTGGCAACCCGCCTGATGAGCCGACTACAACAGGCGGGTTTCCGTGGGGCGCTCTCGTCCCTGTTTAGCACCCCTGAGCTACGCCCGTTTGCTGCCAGCCTGAAACGTGAAGCAACGGCGCAGCAGCCGGTGCTAACGCATGACGCGACCTGCCGCTACCAACCCTTCCCGCTGACCGATGTGCAGCAGGCGTACTGGCTGGGCCGCCAGGAAGCGTTCACGCTCGGTGATATCGCGGCGCAGTGCTACAACGAATATGAACTGCCGTGTATGGACATCGCGCGCATGGAGCAGGCATGGCATCAGCTGGTGCTGCGTCATGACATGCTACGTTGTCGCATCACCGCTGACGGCCAGCAGCAGATTATGCAGGAGGTGCCTTTCTACCACTTCCGCCAGCATCACCTGGGCGCCGCTTCTTTGGATGAACTGCGTCAACAGATGGCGCGACAGAAACTGGCCCCCGACAGCGGGCGTCTCTACGACGTCCAGGTCATCCATTACGGCGATCGCCAGCTGCGGCTGGCCGTGCTGCTCGACAACCTGATTGTCGATGGCCTCAGCATGCTGACGCTGTTCACCGAACTGTTCCACTACTACCAGCATCCTGAGCAGCCTTTGCCGCCGCTCGGCGTGGAGTTCCGCGATTACCAATGCCTGCGCCAGCGGCAGGGGACGTCCTCTGAATCCCTCCAGTACTGGCAGCAGCGGCTGGCTTCGTTGCCTGCCGCGCCTGCATTACCGACGCAGGTTGAACCGCAGACGCTGACTCAGCCTGTATTCCGCCGCCTGCAGGCCCGGCTGGCAACGCCGCAGTGGCAAAAGATCCTGCAACGGGCGCGCCAGGCGCAAATTACCCCCTCCGTGCTGCTGTTGACCTGCTTCTCCGAGGTGTTGAGCCGCTGGAGCGGGCAGCGCTCGCTGGTGGTTAATATGACGCTGTTTGACCGCAAGCCGCTCCATCCTGATATCAACCGGGTCATCGGCGACTTTACCTCGCTGATACTGGCGGAATACCACGCCCGGGCGGATGAGAGCTGGCTTAGTCATGCCCAGCGGATGCAGGCGCAAATCTGGCGCGATTTGGATCATCAGGAGGTCTCCGCTGTCAGCGTGATGCGGCAGCTGGCGCAGCATCATGGCGGTGAAACGCGAGGGGTGCCGGTGGTGTTCACCAGCATGCTCGGCGTGGCCGATGCGCTGGCGAAAGCCGCGCCCTGGCCCGATTTTACGCTGTCTCAGACGCCGCAGGTGTGGCTGGATCATCAGGTGATTGATCTCGAAGATGGCCTGCTGCTGAGCTGGGATTATCTGGAGGATCTGTTCCCGCCGCAGATGGTGGAGCAGATGTTTGCCAGCTATTGCGCGGCCCTGCAGCGGCTGGCCGACGACGACTGGCAGCTGCCGCCGCCGCGCCAGCTGCCGCTCGCTCAGCAGAGCGTTCGCGAGCGGATCAATGCCACCGAAGCACCGCAGCAGGGCCCGGCGCTGCTGCATCAGGGCTTCTTTGAGCAGGCGCGTCGTCACCCGCAGCGGATAGCGCTGTGGGACGGGCAGAGCGGCGGCATCAGCTACGGCGAGCTGCGGGAAAGAGCGCTTGCGATGGCGGCGGGTCTTCAGCAGCAGGGAGTTAACGAAGGCGACTGCGTGGCGATAGGTCTGCCGCGCGGCGTCGATCAGATAGCGGCGGTGCTGGGCGTACTGGCGGCGGGCGCCGCGTATCTGCCCGTCAATGGCAAACATCCGCCCGCCAGGCAGGCATTGTTATGCCGTAAAGCACAGGCGAAGCGGGCGATTGGCTGCGTGGACGGCGCCATATCTCTTCCTCTGCAGCAGCTACTCAACTGCGCGCCGCTGCCTGAGCCGGTGCTGCCCGATGCGGCCAGCCTGGCTTACATCATCTTTACCTCCGGATCGACCGGTGAACCCAAAGGCGTGGAAGTTGAACACCGCAGCGCCAGTAACACCGTCGACGACATTTGCCAGCGTTATGCCATCCGCAGTCAGGATGTGTTTTTGGCAGTGGCCGCGCTCGATTTTGACCTGTCGGTTTTCGATATCTTCGGCGCATTGAGCCAGGGCGCGCAGCTGGTGCTCAGCGCGGAAGAAGAGCATCGCGATGCCGAGGGGTGGCTGGCGCTAATGCAGCAGCACCGGGTCAGCGTCTGGAACAGCGTCCCCACGCTAATGGAGATGACGATCGAAATCGCGCAGCTGCGCGGCGGTGAATTACCGGCGCTGCGTCTGGCATTGCTGTCAGGCGATTGGGTCAGTCCGGACATTGCCGCCCGGCTGGAACCTATTGCGCCGCAGTGCCGGACCATTGCGCTGGGCGGGGCGACGGAAGCCGCCATCTGGTCCAACGCCTGGGCGGTTCCGGCCCGGCCGCCGCGCGACTGGACATCGGTCCCTTACGGTTTACCGCTGCGCAATCAGCAGTTCAGGGTGGTGGATGAACTGGGCTGCGATCTGCCGGACTGGGTGGCAGGTGAGCTGTGGATTGGCGGGATGGGGGTGGCGCGCGGGTACTGTGGCGATCGGAATCTGACCCAGGCCAGTTTTAGCGGCGACTACCCGCAGCGCTGGTATCGCACGGGCGACATTGGACGTTACCGCCCCGACGGCGTCCTCGAATTCCTCGGGCGACGCGATGGTCAGGTGAAGTTACGCGGCCACCGTATTGAACTGGGCGAAATTGAACAGCAGCTGCAGCGTTGTCCGGGGGTACGCCGCGCGGTGGTGTTACTCAAGGGGAGCGGCGTCAGCACCAGCCTGCACGCCTTCTATGAGGGCGGGACAGCGATCGACGAGGTGCAGCGCGGGCTGCGTAGCGTGTTGCCTGGCTGGGCGATCCCTGCGGCCATCACTTCTCTCAGCAGCTGGCCGCTCACCGCTAACGGCAAAATCGACCGCAAGGCGCTGGCGCAGCTCACCGCTCAGGCTGCGGAAACCGCGCTGTCCCTGGACGACCCTCACCAGCAGGCGCTGGCGGACATCTGGCAGCAGGTGCTGGGCGCGCAGCCGGGCCATGCCAGCGAAAGCTTCTTCAGCGCTGGCGGTAATTCGCTACTGGGCACCCGCCTGGTAGCGCAAATCTGCAAACACTTCGGTATCCGTCTGACACTACGAGACTTTTTTACTGACGCTACCCTCTCGGGCCTTTGCGCATCCGTCGAAAGGCATTTGGCTGACAAAAACAGTATGGAAGAAGGTTTATTGTGAAAATTTCTGACGTTATCGTACGACTGGAAACTCAGGGCATTGAACTGTGGCAGGAGGAGAACAATCTGCGCTTTCGCGCGCCTGCGGGAGTGATGACCGAAGCCATTATGCAGGAATTGCGCGACCATAAACCGGCCATCCTCGACTGGCTCAGGCAGCAGGAGAGCGGGGCAGTGCTGCAAGCCGATCCCGATGCGCGTTTTACGCCTTTCCCCTTAACGGAGGCGCAGCAGGCCTATTTTGTCGGGCGCCATAGCGCGTTCGCGTTCGGCGGCGTCGCCTGTCGGGGATATCTGGAGATTTGTTTTGATCGGCCCGTCACGCCTGCGCAGCTCAGCCGGGCGCTTAATCAGCTGATTGCTCGCCACGACATGTTGCGGGTGGTGATTGAGGAAGAGGGATTCCAGCGCGTTCTGCCGCAGGTGCCGCTATTCCAGCCGCAACAACACGAATGGCCAGACCTGCCAACCACAGAAATCGGGGCGCGTATCGCTGAGTTGCGCGAAGCGATGCTGGCTGCCCCGGCGGATTACCAGCGCTGGCCGCTTTTTGCCGCGACCACTATCTTCGCGGCAGGACAAACCCGCCTGCTGTTGTCGATTGAGCTGATCCTGGTGGATTCCGCCAGCCTTTATCTGCTGGTGGATGAACTGGATCAACTGCTGTTTGCGCCAGGGACGCTGCTGCCCGCGCCCTCGTTGGGTTTCCGTGACTACGTGATTGCCCGGCGCGCAGCGCGCCAGGGCGCGCGCTACCGTAAGGCGCAGCAATACTGGCGGGAGCGCATCCCTGAGCTCCCCAATGCTCCGGCCTTGCCAGCTAGCGCCGTCGCTGAGAAAGCCACATTTGTCCGTCGCCATCTGCGCTTGTCCCATCAACAGCGTCAGCGGCTGAACCAGCTGGCCGCGAAGGCGCAGGTAACGCTGAACGCGCTGCTGCTGGGGGCGTTCTCACAGGTGATGGGGTTCTACAGCGACAGTCGCCACTTCACGCTTAACCTGCCCATTTTCCGCCGTGAGGGGCAGCATCGTGACCTTGAACGGGTGGTCGGGGATTTCACCTCTGTCACGCTGCTGGAGGTCGATCTGCGTGGAGATGAGGTGTTTGCCAGGCAGCTGCTGACCCTCAATCAGCGCCTGTTTGCCGATCTCGACCATAGCGCGTTCTCAGGCCTTGAAGCGTTGAGTGAACTGTCACGCCATCATGGTGAGGCGGTGCTGATGCCCGTGGTGTTTACCAGCACGCTCGGCCAGGGGGAACGGCAGGAGGCCCCGGCGCGCTATCGTATCGAGCAGGGTTTAACCCAAACCCCGCAGGTGTTGATTGACTGCCAGGTCACCGCCCAGCCCGATGGCATGATGCTGGCGTGGGACTCGCGCGAGGGGCTATTCCCCGAGCAGTTTATTGAACACGCGTTTAATGCCTTCAGCGGTTTAATCCAGCGGCTGCTGGAGGACGGCGAGTCTTGCCTTAACCAGCGTCAGCTGCTGACGCTGCCTGCGGCACAAGCCGCCGTTCGCCAACGGACTAACGCGGATAGCCAGCCAGATTTCGCCCGGCTGCTACAGCAGGGGTTCCTGGATAAGGCGGAACGGCAGCCGGATGCCATTGCGCTGTGGGACGATGAAGGGAGCCTGACTTACGGCGAACTGGCCGCCCGGGCTTACGGACTGGCGGCGGATTTGCAGCGGGCGGGGCACTGTCCAGGCGAAGCCGTCGCGGTGATGTGCGGGAAAGGGCGCGCCCATGCGCTCGCCCCTCTTGCCATCCTGCTGAATGGCGGGTGCTATGTACCGGTTGATGCGCAACAGCCTGCCCGCCGCCGGGAGGCGATTTTGCGTAACGCCGGGGTGCGCCGGGCAATCTGTGACGATCCGGAACAATTACCTGAGGACGTAGATCCGATCGCCTGGCGTACGGAGACGTCCGCTGGTGATTTCCAGCCGCTCAGAATCGGTCTCCATCAGCCTGCCTATATTATCTATACCTCCGGGTCGACCGGTGAACCGAAAGGCGTGGTCATCAACCATCATGCCGCCTGGAATACGATTGCCGATATCAACCGTCGCTTTGCGGTGAGCGCCCGGGATCGGGTCCTGGCGGTCGCTAACCTGAGTTTCGATCTGTCAGTGTACGATCTGTTTGGCGTGCTGGCGGCGGGAGGCGCTCTGGTCTATCCGCAGGAAGCGAGAAAAGCGGATCCTTCACACTGGGCTGAATGCATCACTCAATATGGCGTCACGCTATGGAACAGCGTGCCGGCCCAGCTGCAGATGCTGGCCGATACGCAACAGCCCCAGCCGACGCTACGCCTGGCGCTGGTATCGGGAGACTGGGTTCCACTCAATCTGCTGGAACAACTGCAGGCCATCTCAGCCGATGGTCAACTGATAGCGCTGGGAGGCGCGACTGAAGCGGCAATCTGGTCGGTATTCCATCCGGTCACGCACGTCGCGCCGTCCTGGCAGAGCATTCCGTATGGTAAGCCGTTGGCCAATCAGCAACTGCATATTGTTGATGAGAGCCTGCACGACCGCCCTGACTGGGTCAGCGGCGAGATCGCCATCAGCGGTGACGGGCTGGCGGATTGTTACTGGATGGACAGAGAGAAGACCGCCGCGCGTTTTGTGACCCGCGATGACGGGCGGCGCCTGTACCTGACCGGAGATCGGGGGCGGTACTGGCCGGATGGCAACATCGAGTTTCTGGGGCGGGTCGATAACCAGGTCAAAATCCGCGGACACCGCGTTGAGCTAGGTGAAATCGCCGCGGCGATGCGCCAACACCCGGCTGTCGCCGATGCTGCCGTATGCCTGACGGAAGGTCATGGCACCGCCAGTAATCTGCTGGGATTCGCGGAACTGGCGGCGGGCGAGCAGCCCGGCAGTCGGCCGGCGATGGAAAACGCCCGGCAGCGTGCGCGACATATTGAACAGCAGATTGATGGTGAAGCTTTCGAGGCGTTAATGGCGGGAGCGGATCGCGTGGCGATTCTCGCGATGTCCGATCGCCTGCGTCAGGATGGCCTGTTCGCCACGACCGCTTCCCGTCACTCGCTGGAGGAGATCTATCATGTGACCGGGGTGGCGGAGGTTCATCAGCGACTGCTGCGCCGCTGGCTGGCCGGATTGGTCAGCGCCGGTGCGCTCACCCAGGACGCGCAGGGACGCTACGCAGACCTGATCCCCTGCGATGCGGCCACGTTGCAGCAGTGCTGGCACGAGGTGGAACAGCTTGAGCAGCGTGCCGGTTATGGCAGCCAGACGTTGCACTATATCCGCGTTTGCAGCGATTGCCTGAGCGGGCTGCTGCGTGGCGAAACCGATGTCCGCGGTATTCTGTTCCCGGAAGGCGAGCTGTCGACCGCCCACGCGGCCTACCGGGATAACCTGGTCAGTCAGAGCATGAACGCGATCGTGATTGCGGCGATCTCGGCGCTGGCGGCTTCCAGCGCCCGCCCGTTACGGGTGCTGGAAGTGGGGGCCGGCGTGGCGGGGACCGCCAGCGATTTGGTGCCTGCTCTGGCGCCCTGGCAGCCTGAATACTGGTTTACCGATCTGTCAGAGTTCTTCCTCGTTGAAGCGCGTAAGCTTTTCGCCCCTTATCCGTGGATGCACTACGGCATTTTTGACATGAACGAAGATGCCGGGCGGCAGGGGATGGCGGCGAATAGCTTTGATGTGATCCTGTGCGCCAACGTGCTGCATAACGCCCGTAACGCCGGTGACGTGCTGGCGCAATTCTCCTCATTGCTGGCGCCCGGCGGTACGCTGGTGTTTATCGAACCTTTCCGTCGTCATAACTACCCGCTGCTGGTTTCGATGGAGTTCTTCCCGGAGCTGACGGGCTTTACGGACCTGCGCGCCAACACCGATCAAACGTTCTTCACCCGCGAGCAGTGGCTTGACCTGCTGGCGCAGGCGGGGGCGACGATATCCGATTGCGCCCCGCCGGCGGAAAGCGCGCTGTCCAGCTCCGGGCAGGGGGTATTTATCGCCCAGTTCAAAACGGACCGCGCCAGCCTCCGCCGCGATGAGCTGCGGGATTTTCTGCGCGATCGGCTGCCGGGCTATATGGTGCCTGCGCATCTACATCTGCTGGATCGTCTGCCGCGTACGGCTAGCGGTAAAACCGATCGTCAGCGGCTGCTGAGCGCCGCGCCGCAGCAGCTGACCAGGGCGGAGCAGGCAGGCAGCGGTAACGCCCCGCGCGATGCGCTGGAACAGCAGATTGCCGCCGTCTGGGCGGAAGTATTGGGAGTGGCGGACGTGCAGCGCGATGCTGACTTCTATGCGCTGGGCGGCGATTCCCTGCTGTTATCTCGCATGATCGGACGTCTGCGCGCCCGGGTCGCGGCGGCGGCTCATTTCGAATGGGAAACCCTGCTGCGCCATCTGCTGCGGGAATCCACGGTGATGGCGCTGGCAGATTTGCTACGCAGCAGCGCGACGCAGAGTGAGCAGCAACAGCAGGCTCGCGCCGTGCTGGTTCCACTGTGGGGCCAGCAGGATTATCACCGCCACTGCTGCGTGCTGCTTCACGCCGGTACGGGCAATCTCCAGCCGTATCAGCATCTGCTGGCGAGCCTGGACAAGTCGCTATTTGCTCGCGGCGTTGGTCTCGAACTGCCCAGCCAGCAGGCGTTTATGGCGCTGGCGCCGCATGAGGCGTTGGTTACGCTGGCCGGCCACTATGCCGATGCGTTGTCAGCGCAGGGGGAAAGCTTCACTTTGCTGGGATATTGCCTCGGTGGCTTGCTGGCCGCGGAAATCGCCCGTCAGCTCAGCGAGCGCGGCAAAAACGTGCGCGAGCTGGTGGTCATCAGCGCGTATCAGCCGCCGCAGGTGGATGACGCGCGGCTGGTGGATTACGTGTTTGCCCGCGCGATCGGGGCCGACCTGGAGAAACTGGGGCTGCCGCAGGAGCCGGCGCTGGCCGCCGCCGTGAGCGCTATCCTGCAACGGACCCCGCAGCGTATCGCCGAAGACGCATTTGATTGCCTCGACGACCATTCGCAGGTCGCGCAGGCGCTGACGCGCTGGTTCCAGCAGCCGCAGGCCGTTCGCCTGCAAGCATTGCAGACGGCCGGCATGGCCCAGGGAGCCTACCATCAGGAGGATGAAGCCAGCGCGTTGTTTGCGAGTCGTTACGCCCTGTTCGGACACAGCATGGCGTCAGTGGGGCAATATCGCCCCGATCCCTGGTTTGGTAAAACCATTCTGGTGCGTAACAGCGAAAGCGATCCTCTCTTGCCCGGTACGCCCGGCGACGTCCACGACTACTGGCGCCGGCTGTGCCTGGGTGAACTCATTGTTGAAGATACGCCCGGCGACCATTTTAGCTGCCTGGCTCGTCAGCATGCGCCCGCCCTGGCTGCGCTGATCGCGCGCCACACCGCGCCGGGAGAAGCCTGATGAACGACAACATCATCGCGGTACTCGGCGCCACCGGCGGCGCAGGGCGCTATGTCAGCCGCTGGCTGGCTCAGGCCGGATTTGCATTGCGGCTCGGCGGTCGCCGTCGCGATCCCTTACGGCAGCTGGCGACACGGCTGGATGCGGAAGCTCAGCCGGTGGATCTATGGCAGGAGGCGGCGCTTCGCGAGTTTTGCCGGGGTTGCGTCGCGGTGGTGAACTGCGCCGGTCCCTCCTATCAGGTGCTCGATCGGGTGGCGCGTGCTGCCGCCTCGGCGCATGCGCATTATGTGGATGTCTCAGGCGATGGCCCGGCGTGGCATCTGTTACAGCGGCAACCTGCCGGCGATAAGCGCTGGACTGCGGTGCTCTCCGCCGGGATGTTGCCCGGGCTGGCGAATCTGGTCCCGGGCTGGATGAGCCAGCGTGCTGGCGGCGATCTGACGGTTTACAGCGGCGGTATTGAGCGGGTGAGCGGCGCGGCTGCCGCCGATCTGGTGCTGTCGTTAAATGAACAATGCAATGCGTTGCAGGGCAGCGATTACTGGTACGGAGAGGCCGGTGCCGGCTGGCGGCTCGGCCGTCGCGCACGCCACGTTCTGTCAACGCAGCAGACGGATACGCTGGCGCATTTCACCGGCCACGTTACGTTACTGCCCTGGCTGAGCGCCGACGCCGAGCGGCTGGCGCTGCGCCATCATCTCTCCGCTCTGAGCTGGTACAACGTTTTCAGCGGTCAATGCCTGCGGGAAACCCTGACCGGGCTGCGCGGCAAGGTGGATGGCACATCGCAGAGTCTCGCGCTTGCCCGTGCAGCGGTGGAGAAGGCCAGTGAAATTGATCTGGCGGGCTACGCCCCTTATTACCAGATGGTGTTTGACTGGCAGCAGGAGGGGGAGCGGCGTCGGCGCGTCGTGGTGCGCACGGACAGCAGCCTGGCGCTCACCGCCGCCACCGCCGTCAGTACCGCTCTGAGCCTGATTCGCGGCGAGATTGCGCCGGGCGTGCATTTTGCCGATGGTGTACTGCACCCGGCGACCGTGCTGGCTGATGTCACGCGGCTGCATGCGGGCACCCACATCAGCCAGTATCTGCCGGATATGCAGCCAGAGCAGGGGGTGATATGACTCCAGCTTCGACACCCCGCCGCCGCGCGATTGTCTGTGGTACCAGCTTTGGCCGCTTTTATCTGCGCGCGCTGGCCAACAATCCAACGATTGAACTGGTCGGGATTCTTTCCAGCGGCTCTGCCGCGTCCGCGGGCTACGCGCGTGAGCTGAATATCGCTCACTACACCTCGGCGGCAAGTCTTCCGGCCGATATAGACCTTGCCTGCGTGGTGGTGAGGGCGGCCGTCTCCGGCGGCAAGGGCGCGGAAATCGCCGGCCAGCTGTTAACGCGGGGCATTCATGTATTGCAGGAGCATCCGCTTCATCCTGACGAGCTGGCCGATTGCCTGCGCACGGCGCACCAGCATCGCGTCCGTTTTGGCATCAATGCCTTCTACCCCTTTGTTGCCCCCATCCGTCGCTTTCTTGAGGCGGCCGAGATTCTGCGTCAGCGCCAGCCGGTGCAATACATTGAAGGCGTGTGCGGCGCGCAGGTTCTCTACCCGCTGCTGGATGTGATTGCGCGCGCGCTGGGAAAACTGCGCCCGGCGCAGCTGGAGCTGATGCAGCCCCGCCAGGTGGGACCTTATACCTGCCTGCACGGCAGTATCGGCGGCGTACCGCTGACGCTGCGTGTTCAGAACCAAATCCATCCGGCAGACGCCGACAACCACGCGCTGTTGCTGCACCGCCTGACCATCACCGCCGAAAGCGGCGTACTGGCACTCGCGGACACCCACGGCCCGGCGATCTGGAGCCCCAGATTACATACCCACCGTGATGAAACCCATCGCCTGGTGCTGGAGGGCGAGGGGACAGAACGTTTATCGGCAGCCAGCAGCACCCTTTTGCCTGGCAGCGAAGCCGTCAGCTTCAGCGAGATTTTCGAACAGCTGTGGCCGCAGGCCATTAATGGCGCGGTGGCGGATTTTCAGCGCTCCATCGACGCCCCTGCGCTGGCGCAGCAGCAGGTGCAATGGGCGCTGGGCGTGACCGGATTCTGGCATCGGGTGTCATCGGTGCTGGGGCCGCCAGAACTGATTTATCCCGACACGCCGGCCATCCTGCCGCTTATTGATCGGTTAACTGAGGAGACCCCGCGATGAGTCAGCATTTTTTACGCTTTTACCAGCCCGCACCCGCTGCGCCGCTGTTGCTGGTTTGCTTACCCCATGCCGGCGGGGCGGCCAGTACGTTTCGCCCGTGGCCTTACTTGTTCGATGCGTCTGAGGCGGAGCTGGCAGTGGTGCAGTATCCGGGACGCGAGGACCGCTTCGCTGAGCCCTTCATCGACAATATGCCCGAGCTGCTGACCGCCTTGCAGGAGGAGCTGTTGCCGCATCTGGCGGGACGCCGTTTTGCCCTGCTCGGACACAGTATGGGCGGTGCCATCGCCCATGAGCTGGCGCAGTCGCTGGCCGCCCACGGCCGGCATCCAGAACTGCTGATCGTCTCAGGCCGCCAGCCGCCGGATTTTCATCCGCTGGATAGCGGCATTCATCTGGGTAGCGATCGGCAAATTATCGAGGAACTGCTGCGCCTCAGCGACGATAACCAGACGCTGCGCGAACAACCAGAGCTGGCGGAGCTGCTGCTGCCGGCGATCCGCAATGATTACCGACTGATTGAGAATTACCGCCCGCAGCCTGCGCGTTTGCTCACCTGCCCGATAGTGGTGTTGAGCGGCGAAGGCGACGGTGAACTGCCTCTGTCGCAAGCCGAGGCCTGGGCGGCATACACCTCAGCTGAAAGTATCGTGCATCGTTTTCCTGGCGATCACTTTTTCATTGCCAGCCAGCGTGCCGCCGTGGTGGCTTGCGTGCGGCAGGCATTACGGCAGTTCTCACCCTTGTTCAGTGAAGGATAATCTATGGAAGACTTCTACTCGCCGGTCGCTGAGTTTTACGATCTGGTTGGTCGCGCGCACTCCGCGGGTGAAACCGCGCTGCGTGAGCGGCTGTCGGCATTCACCGATATTCACGACCCGGTGCTGGATATCGGCGCTGGCACCGGACGAACGGTGCTGGCGATAGCCGAAACCGTGCCGCTGGTGGATATTCTGGCGGTGGAGCCAGCACCGGCCATGCGCGCGGTGCTGACCCATTGCGTGGCGCAAAGGCCGGAGCTGCGGCGGCGCGTCACGATTATCCCGGACACGGTGGACAAGCTGCAGCTACCCGAGCGGCTGGGCGCGGTCGTGGCCTTCGGGGTGCTGGGACACCTGACGACGGAGGCGCGTCAGGCGCTGTGGTCAATATTGCTGCCGCGTCTCGCACCCGGCGCGTCGGTGTTCGTGGAGCTGCTGCCGGTCGAAAAACCGATGGTATTGCCGACGATGACGTTGGCCAGTGAAACGATCGGCCAGCGTCACTATCACGCGACCCTCGAGGGTGAGCCTGGACCCAACGACACCATGCTGCTGACTTCATGCTGGACGGTTAGCGGCGGACCCTGCGCCACGCAGGTGATCCGTAACCGGAGCGTCTGGCATACCTTTGGTCTGGACGATCTCGCCCGCGAAACCGGGCTGCATGCTGAACGTCTGACTGCGCAGGCGGGGGTGCTGTATGTCTGAACCGATTGCCTCCCCCGATCGTCGTATCCTGCCGGAGGAGATGCGCTGGCCGGTGGCGTTGGCCGAGCGCTATACGCAACGCGGCTACTGGCAGCCGGAAACGCTCGGTCAGTTGATTCTGCAATGGCGGCAGTATGGTGACCGCACCGCCCTGATCGAACCGGGCCGCAGCTGGAGTTATCACCAGTTAATCAACCAGGCATGTCGTTTCGCCGGTGAACTCAGGCGGCGAGGGATGCAAAGCGGGGAAACGGTCGTTATTCAGTTGCCCAACGGGGCCGATTTCGTGGTGGCCTTGTTCGCGGCGATCCTCAACGGGGCGGTGCCCGTGCTGATGTTACCGGCTCACCGCCAGCGTGAAATCCTGCACGTGGTGGAGCTGGCGCAGGCGCGCTGGTTCCTGAGTGACGCCGAACAGGCGGGAATTGAGGCGCAGAGCCTGCGCGCTAAGGCACCCGACTGTCATAGCCTGCTCTCAACGGCGGAGCAGCGTTTTGCCGCCAGCCAGGCTCCGGCGATGGAGGAATTGCCTCCCGGCGATGCGCCCCAGCATATTGCTTTGCTGCTGCTTTCCGGCGGTACAACCGGCTTACCCAAGCTGATCCCCCGCACCCATGCCGATTATCACTACAACTTCCGCGCCAGCGCCGCGCTTTGCCACGTCCAGCCGGATGACCGTTACCTGGCCGTGCTTTCAATGGCGCATAACTTTCCCCTCGCCTGTCCGGGCATCCTCGGGATTTTTTCCCGCGGAGGCTGCGTGGTGGTCCCGGCCACCGTCGCCGCTGAGGACGCGTTTGACGCGATTCATCAGCACCGCGTGACGCTCACGGCGCTGGTCCCTTCGCTGGCAACGTTATGGCTGGAAGCGGCGGAGTGGGAACAACCCGACCTTAGCTCACTGAGGCTGGTTCAGGTGGGGGGCGCGAGGCTGGGAGCCGATGCCGCCCGCCAGCTGCTGACCCGGTGGGGATGCCAGCTGCAGCAGGTGTTTGGCATGGCGGAAGGGCTGCTGAACTACACGCGACTGGATGACTCACCTGAGCTGATTGCCACCACGCAGGGCCGACCGCTATGCGACGATGATGAGATCCGGGTGGTTGACGAGCAGGGCCTGCCGGTGATTAGCGGACAGGCCGGGGAATTGCTGGTTCGCGGGCCTTACACCATCCGCGGCTACTATCGCGCGCCTGAACACAATCGTCGGGCGTTTGCCGCCGGGGGGTTCTACCGCAGCGGCGACCGGGTACGGCAGTTGCCAGGCGGCGAGCTGCTGGTGGAGGGGCGAACCCGCGACACGATCAACCGCCACGGGGAGTCGGTCGCCGCCGATGAAATCGAGGAGTGCCTGCGGGCGCATCCGCTGGTACGCGACGTGACGGTACTGGCGGATGCGGGCGGAGAGCAGCAGGAAGCGATCCATGCGGTCGTCATCGCCCATTCCCCTCTCACGCTGGCCGAGATGCGGGCGTTTCTTGAACAGCAGCAGGTCGCGCCATTTAAATGGCCGGATCGGCTGACGCTGGTTGATGCTTTCCCGCTGACGCCGATTGGCAAAATCAATAAACAAGCGCTGGCAGCCCGGCTGGCGGTTTAACTTTCAGGAGTCAACATGACGGATACACGCACCGAACTTCGACTCAACCTGCCCGCAGATCGGACGCTGGCCGCGATTGTCAGCCTTATCCGGCAGAATCCGACGGAGGATTACTATGTCTATGAGCGGCCACCATGCTGGTATGTGGGCCTTGGTAAACGGGCGAGTTTAACCCTTTCACCCGATGGCTCGCAGGCCATAACCGAGAGCGAAGAGGGCTGTCAGACAGCGCCCGTCACCTCATCGCTGGCGGATTACGCCCGTCAGTTCCGTGCGCAACATGCCAGCGCAGGGCAACGCGTCTTCGGTATGGCCGGATTTAATTACGCGGCCTGCATTCGCGGGATCGCGTTTCCGGCCGGCGAGTGGCCACTGCTGTCTCTCCTGGTGCCGCGTGATGAACTGGTTTTTGACGCGGGGGAAGTGACGATCCTGGCGCAGAGTGCTGACCAATGCCAGCGCCTCGCCCGGCAATTACAGGACATCTTACCGGCACCGGCTGGCGGCGCGCTGCTGGCCGACCTGACCGCGCAGGGCAAAGATTATCAGCACCAGGTGACACGCGCGCTTGAAGAGATCGCCGCCGGCGAATACACCAAGGTGATTGTGTCGCGCGCTCTGGCGCTTGCCGAGCGCATCGACATGCCCGCTACCCTCTGGCGCGGGAGAATGTCCAATACCCCGGCACGCAGTTTCCTGCTGCAGCAGGGGGCGTTTGCCGCGACCGGTTTTAGCCCGGAGATGGTGGTGACGGTGGAGCAGGATATCGTCACCAGCGAACCTCTGGCTGGCACCCGCGCGCTATCCGGTTCGGCGGGTGAAGATGCTTACAATCGGGCTGAGCTGCAAAGCGATAGCAAAGAGATTGTGGAACACGTTATCTCGGTCAAAGCGGCGATTGGGGAGCTGGAAACGCTGTGCGTGCGTGACTCCGTGGCGGTCACCGACCTGATGTCGGTACGCGAAAGGGGGAGTGTGCAACATCTGGGATCTCAGGTGTGCGGCAAACTGGCGTCGGGGCGCGATGCCTGGGACGCTTTTGATGTGCTGTTCCCGGCGATCACCGCATCCGGTATTCCCAAGCTCCCGGCACTGGCTGCCATCCTCCGCCTGGAAGCGATGCCGCGTGAGCTTTACTCCGGCGCGATACTGATGCTGGAAGGCGATCGCTCGTTCGAGGCGGCACTGGTTCTGCGTAGCGCATTTCAGGATGCGCAGAGAAGCTGGATCCAGGCCGGAGCCGGGGTGATTGCTCAGTCGAACGCATTACGTGAGCTGACGGAGACCTGCGAAAAACTTTCCAGCGTGGCGCCTTACCTGGTGGTTTCGCAGGCGAAATGACGGATGACGCCTGACTCAACTGGCACGAGATCTATTGGTATTTTCTGGTTAATTAACCTGTTGCGGATGCGCCCTCTTCGGCTGAGGAGGGCGCGGCTATCATAGCGTCTGACCGGTTTGTTTGTTGCATGGGGAGAGTGTCAGGAAAGCGTCATCAATTGATAATGATTATTATTTACATATTTATAAACCCCAGTATGATGATTCCCTGAGTTTCGTTTCGGGAACTAAGCACCTGGCGAGTTCGCCAGCCGGGTACTTACAAAAGAGGGTTTTTTATGCAATCCACTCACCAGTTACATTCTCTGCAGCAGTTAACCGATATGGCGCACAAATGGGGCTACGACTACGAGCTGGCAAATACCAACTGCTCGGTTCGTCAGTCTGGCGAGTTTGAAGGGACAATCAAAACGGTCACGCTGCCCTACGGCGTCAACCTCTGTCTCAATGAGCTGACCGCCAACGGTGACGACCATCGCAGCGGCACGCTTCACCATTGTTTGACTATTTTACTGACGCTCGGCGGCGATGAACCCAACTATCATCTTGATGACGGCAGTCCGTTGCCGGCGGAAAGGGGCATGGCGAAGGTGATTGCCACCAAAGATCGTATGCGCCTGTGGTGCCGCAATCCACGTGGACATCATTGCCGCAGCCTGGTGATTCAGGCGGCGCCGGATCGTATCAGCGATAAAGAGCTGGCGGATCAGGTCGAACGTATTTTGCAACGTAACCATGTCTTCAGCTTAATCATCCCGCAGTACACCATCGATCGGGCCAATGAGCTGTTTGGCTTTTGCGATAACTGCGTGATTGGTCGGCTACAGACCCATAGCTGCGTACTGGATCTGATGGCCCAGGTGCTGCGCGCGGCGAATCCGGATTTACCTCAGGTGGGGGTGATGGCGCCGCATCGCGATGTGACGCGGATGCTGAAAGTGCGGGATAAGCTGGTCACGGAACTGGACTGCAACCATTGCCTGTGTGACCTGGCGCGTGATGTTGGCATCAGCGTCAGCGCCCTGAAAAGTAAGTTCCAGGCGGTCATGGGGCAGTCGGTTTTCGCCTTCCTGCGCGACCAGCGCCTGACCCGTGCCCGCCAGGGATTAGAGTCAGAAGGGTGGACGGTAAAGCAGGCCGCCTACTATGTTGGTTATCAGCATCCCAGCAACTTTTCAACGGCCTATCGGCGCAAATTTGGTATGCCCCCGCGCGACTCTCTCAGCCTCTGACTGGCTGAAAACATAACTCATTTGGCTTTGCTCATAGCTGAGTTAACTAGGGTGTCGTATGACCACCCCCATATAATTGTGACAGATATAAAACGATTTTTTTTGTTTCTGTTTCAGCACCATGGGGATGGTCATGCGCACCAGTTCACACCAGCTTCGCTTAAAACAAAATCTACCTGCCACCATTAAACCGCTCTGCCTGCTGTGCGGTCTGGCGATTTCAGCCCCGGCTTTTACCGCGGAACAAACCACCGATAGCAAAAAAGAAGAAACCCTGGTGGTGACGGCCCGTAAGGTGAAAGAGGATCCGTTGAAAGTCCCGGTCAGCATGACCTTGTTCGATCGCCAGACGCTGGGCGATCGCCGCATTGATGATGTGGAGCACTTAATCCGTGACGTGCCAAACATCAGCTTCAGCTCGCTGGGGGATATGCGCTCAACCTATATGTCGATCCGTGGGGTCGGGCCGATGGCCCAGCCGCTCGGCTTTGATGATACGTCGGTCGTGACCTATATCGATGGCGTGCCGCAACCGGCCTTCGGTTCGGATCTGCGTTTCCTGGATGTTGAACGGATTGAAGTCCTGCGCGGCCCGCAGGGCACGGTGTTTGGACGCAATGCGCAGGCGGGGGCGATTAACATCACCACGCGCCAGCCTGGCGATACCTTTGAAGGCACATTGCGTGCGGAAGCGGGCCTGAACAGCGAATCCGAGAACGTGGGCCAGCTGACGGTTTCCGGGCCACTGATTGAGGACCGCCTGGGCGGGCGCTTCTCCGCCGCCTATTCCAACCTGGGCGCCGATGTGGATAACAAAGCGCCGGGTGGCAAGCTGGGCAAGGTGGAAACCGGGGTGTTCCGTGGTTCGCTGGTCTTCACCCCCGACGACCGTACCCGCTTCGTGCTGACCGGCAACTACGAGCGGGACAACAACACGCCGTCAAACTTCATTCTCAAAAATGGCCCGAACTTCCCCACGGTAGAGCTGACTCCTAAAGGCTGGGTCGATCGCGAGATTTCCGGTCTGTCATTAACCGCCAGCCGTCAGCTTGATCGGATGCAGTTCACCTCCGTATCCGCGGTGAACCATTACGATTTTAAAAACCTGACCAATAACTCCGAGGCGCTGACGTATAGCAAAGTGTTCGGTATGCCGACGTCGGCATTTATTCCAGCCACCGACTGGAGTACTTATGACGAAAGCCAGAACAGCCTGTACCAGGAGCTGCGCCTGAGTAGCCTCGATGACGCGGATATTGTCTGGGTCGGCGGCATCAACTATCTGCATGACAGCTACAAGCTGACCACCAAATATGATTCCGCGTTCTTCGCTTCCACCAACGGTACGCGTAACGGGGATTACACCACCAACAGCTATGCCGCTTTTGGCGAGGTGACGGTACCGCTGTTTGGCTCCGAGAAACTGAAAGGGACGTTAGGCGGTCGCTACACCCACGATCGTAAAAGCTATGAATCGCTGTATCGTTCCAACGGTTTCCCCGGGACGGTGGCCTCCTTCAATCAAAGCGGGGTGCTGAATTACGACATGGTGACAGGCCGCGCGGCGCTGAGTTATGACCTGACCGATGACTCGACGATCTATACCAGCGTCGCACGCGGCGCGAAAAGCGGCGGTTTCCCTAATTTTACCAACAACGCACCCAGCGGCTTGAAGGATGAGCCTTATAAGGATTCCTCCTCCTGGAGCTACGAGATCGGCAGCAAAAACCGTTTCCTGGACGGGCGTGCCGAACTGAACGCCTCGTTGTTCTATAACATCGTAAAAGATGAAAACCTGTTCGCGCTGGATTCCGCGTCATTCACCTTTGTGCCGAAGCCGATGGATACCCGTAACTATGGCGTGGAGCTGGAGGGCTCGCTGCAGCTGGCTGAGCACTGGAAGGTCAGCGGCGGGGCGGGTTACACCCATACGGAATTACGTAATGTTTCGGATGATGTCGCGGCCTCATCCGGCGCACGCGATGGCAACCGGGTACCGGCGGTACCGAAATTCAACACCAACCTGACGCTGCAATACTACGATTCTGCCGCCTGGCTGGGGCTGCCGGAAGCCAATATCTTCGCCCTGGCGCAGCATCAGTATGTCGGCAGTCGTGAAGCGGATGTCGGCGGCCACTTCAAGCTTGATGCCTACCAACTCTACAACGCCAAAGTGGGTCTGGAATTCTCCTCCTTTGATGTCTATGTCTTTGGTCAAAACCTGACGGATGAACGTCCGCAGTACATTGGTCTGTACTACGGCCCGGGCAGCGAGGCGGTCACCGTTGGACATGGACGTGTGTTGGGCGTCGGCACGCAAATAAAATTCTGATTACGCGCTGCGCCCGGATTGGTATCCGGGCGCGTCATTCAGTTTTCCCGGATGCAAATATGATGAAATTACGCCTGTCAGGGTGGCTGTTCCTGGGTGTGACAATGGCTCTGCCCGCCGCGCAGGCTGCCGCTGAGCGTACTCTCCGGGTGGTGATGTTGGGCAGCCAGAGCGAAACGCTCGATTACGGGCGCGCGCAAACCTATTACCCCTGGGTGGTGACCGGCAATGTCTGCGATGTGCTGGTGGCGGATAGGCAGGGCAGTCCCGACTATCAGTTGAGTCGTGCCATTACCCCCAATCAGGATGCCACGCGCTGGACCGTCTCACTGCGTGCCGGGGTGCGCTTTTCCGATGGATCGCCGCTGACCGCTGATGATGCGCTGGCGAGCCTGCGCTTTCTGGCCGCTTCTCCCGGTTTTGCCGGATTCTTCAGCGATGTCGATATGCAGGCCAGCCATGTTGTCAATGCCGAAGCGCTGGAGCTGGTTCTTACCCGGCCACGTGCCGATCTGGTCACCACCGTGCTGACCGCCGCCAGTATGGTATGGAAACAGGGGCGGGGCGATGCGGCGATCCCGGTATGCAGCGGCCCGTATCAGGTCACCTCCTTCAATGCACAGAACGGGGCGTTGCTCAGCCGCAACCCTTATGCATGGCATCCTGCGGCGTGGTTTGATCGCATTGAAATTCGCCCGCTGGCCGATGCCACGGCGCGGGTGAACGCGCTGCTGAGCGGCGCGGCAGACTATGCCTTTGATATACCGGTCAGCAGCGCCCGCAGCGTAGACGGACGTCAGGGCTGGCAAATCATCCGCAGCGGTGTGGCGAATGCCAGCGGTTATTACTTTGCCATGAATACCAGGGTAAAACCGTTTGACGACGTTGAGGTCCGGCAGGCGCTGAAAACGCTGGTGAACCGTCAGCAGCTGCTTGATGTGGTCCTCGGCGGCTATGGCTATCGCGGGAATGACGTTTTCGGCCAGGGGCTCAGTGGTTTTGACAACCAGCTCCCTCAGCGCCAGACCGATGCTGCCGAGGCGCAGGCGCTGCTGCGCAAAAAAGGGATCACGCAGCTGACCTTGCTGACCGCCGATCTGACCCCAGGGCTGAACGACGCGGCAGAACTATTACGCCAGCAGCTGGCCGACATGGGCATTACCCTCAGGGTTGAGACGGTGGCTGCGGCTGATTATCTGGGGGATATTTCACGTCTCCATCAGGCGCAGATGTTATCGATGTATGCGTTAAATCGCCCCTTCCTGGCGGCGATCCCGATGCTGTTCGGTGATGACAACCCCTATAACTATGGCGGGTGGTATCCGGACGATTTTGCGGCAGGGGTTGAGCAGGCGCGTAAAACGCTCGATCCGCAGCGCCAACAGCAGCAACTCGACCAGTTACAACAACAGTTGTGGCAACAGGGGCCGTATTTGCTCTGGGGGTATCGCGATCAGCTTTCGGCGGCGGTGACGGCTTTGCAGGGCGTTGAGCTCAACCAGGGGATCCCTCTGTTCCGCAGCGCCCGGATGGCGGCCGGCCAATGATGGCCAGATTTGTCCTCTGGCGTCTGCTCAGCACTCTGCTGCTGCTGTGGCTGGCGAGCATGTTGATCTTCTTCACCCTGGCGCTGGCGCCCGGAGATGCCGCAGTGCAGGCATTGGGCGAACGCGCCACCCCGCAGGCGTTGCAGACGCTACGGCATCAGTTCGGCCTCGATCGGCCCGTCGCCGCAAGGTACTGGCAGTGGCTTAGCGGTATTCTGCGCGGCGATCCCGGCATCTCTTTGACCAGCCAACAACCGGTAGCCGATATTATCGCTCCCGCCGCACGGCGGAGCGGGCTGCTGGCGCTGCTGGCCGCCTGCGGGATGCTGCTGCTGGGAGGCTCCGGCGGTGTGCTGGCGGCGATGCATCGCGATCGCTGGCAGGACCGGCTGCTGTCATTCATCGCGATGAGTGGATTAAGCACCCCGGAATTTATTGTTGCCACGCTGATGATCCTGCTGTTGGCGGTTGGGGCGGGGTGGTTCCCGGCGGTATCCCTGCTGCCGGCTTCCGGCAATATCAGCGATCAGTGGTCGATTCTGGTTCTCCCCGCGTTGACTCTGGCACTGATCGGCGGCTGTTATTTGCTGCGTATGATACGCGCCTCGTTGATAAGGCTGACTGCCGCGCCCAACATTCTTAGCGCCCGCCTTAACGGCGTGCGCGGGCTGACGCTGGTGGCCCGCCATTTGCTGCCTCAGGCCGCGGGGCCGCTGGCCCAGTTATTTGCCGCCAGTTTACCCTACCTGATTGGCGGCGCCGTGGTGGTGGAACGCGTATTTGGCTTTCCCGGCCTCGGCGAGCTGCTGCTGACGGCGCTGAATACCCGTGATGCCATTTTGCTTCAGGGGGTGGCGATGCTGCTGGCGCTGATTACCGCCCTGTGTTGGTTCGCGGCGGATATCCTGGCGGTCTGGCTCGATCCCTGGCGGAGGCGCTCGTGAGAATCGTCGCTTTATTGATGATTGCCCTGATTATCTGTAGTCCGTGGCTGGCCCCCTATAACCCACAGCGTAGCCTCGGTCTGGCCTGGCAACTGCCGGATGAAAGACTGTGGCTGGGCAGCGATGGCCTGGGGCGGGATGTCTTGAGCCGGCTGCTGAGCGGTGGTCGCAATATTCTGCTGTTCCCCCTGTTGTGCGCATTGTGCTCCTCATTTTTAGGCAGCCTGTGTGCGCTGCTGCTGGTTGCTTTGCCCGATCGCGGCAGAAGGCTGGTGGTGTTACTGGACCCGCTACTGTACATGCCCCCGCTGCTGGTACTGATTGGGGTGATCTATGCCTTTGGCAACGGGCAGGTCGCGCTGTTGATCGGGATTACGTTACTCAATATCCCTTTTACCCTGCGCTACGTACGTTCGCTGGCGGATCCCGTCCTCGATACCGGTTATGTCGAGGTCGCGCGTGCGGCAGGCGATGCGCTGCCGTTACTGTTATGGCGCGAAGTCCTGCCGGTGATTGTTCCCGGTATCCTGGCAGATGGGACAACCCGTTTAGTCGCTGCGATTTACCTGCTCGCCTCGGCCAGTTTTCTCGGTATCGCCACTCCCGGCGGGATCGACTGGGCGTCAATGGTGCGCGACGGGTTGCCCGGACTGATGCTCAATCCCTGGGCGGCGCTGTTACCTGCGCTTGGTATCGCGCTGGTGGTGGTGGCGATGAGTTTGCAGACTGACCGCTGGAGCAAGGGCTGATGCGTTGGGTGGTGCAGGTTTCCGGCCTGACGATCCGCAACCCGCGGGGCGATGCGGTGTTGCAGGACATTAACTTTGAGCTGGCCGCGGGTGGTTCGCTGGCGCTGATTGGCAGCAGCGGGGCAGGGAAAAGTACCCTTGGGCGTGCGCTGCTGGGTGACCTGACCTCCGGGCAGCGCCACGCCGGCGGGCAGATTATCTGCTGCGGATGCGAGGTATTGCAGGCGACGCCTCGCCAGCTCCGGCAGCTCAGATTCAGGCATACCGCCTGGCTCGGCCAGGACCCGGCACAGGAGCTGACGCCAGGTATGTCGGTGCGGCGTCAGCTTAATGAATTTCATCATGGCGATGCCAACGCCATTAGCGAGGTGCTGGCTTCACTCGGATTGCCGCAGGATAACGCTTTCCTGCAACGTTTCCCCCACCAGCTTTCCGGCGGGCAGCGTCGTCGGGTCGCACTCGCTCGGGTGTTATTGAAGCGCCCGCAGCTCCTCATTCTCGATGAGCCCTTCGCCGGATTAGATCGGCGACATCGTGAGCAGATGATGGCGGAACTGCGTCAGTTACAGCGGCAATATCGCTTTGCCCTGTTGCTGATCGGTCACCAACTCAGCGCCGTGGCGGAGATAGCGCAGCGGATGCTGGTACTGCATAACGGGCAGCAGCTGGAATATGGCGACACCCGGCAGCTTTTCGCCGCTCCCAAAAGCCCGCTGCTGCGCGCGTGGTTGTCTCCTGTGACCTGGCCGCGACCGGTAGCCACTCAGGGTGAGCCACTGCTGCGGGTTTCGCGCTGGCATCCGGGGCATTCCCGACAGACCGCGTTGCCAGAGCTGAGTTTCGCGCTGCATCCGGGGCAGTGCCTTGCGGTCACCGGGCCATCCGGCATTGGCAAAAGCACCCTCGCGCGATCGCTGGCGGGTCTAAATCCACCCCATCAGGGCGCTATCACCCTTGGCGATCGACCGCTGGCGAGCGATGTGCGCCGGCGCTCTCGCGAACAGCAGCGCGCCATCGCGCTGGTGCCTCAGGACCCAGCCCATTCGCTGCACCCGCTACGCAGCGTTGGACAACAGCTACAGCAGGCGCTCGATCGGTACCGATTATCCCACCCAGGCAGCGTGGCCGCGCTGCTGCACCAGGTCGGACTGCCCGGCGATTACGCCCACCGCTTGCCACGAGAGCTCTCTGGCGGCGAACAGCAGCGCGTGGCGCTGGCGCGGGCGCTGGCAGGTCAGCCCAGCGTGCTTATCTGCGATGAAGTGACCTCGGCGCTGGATGTGCTCAGCACCCGCACGATTCTGCAACTGCTGAGTCAGCTACTGACGCAGGGCATGGCAGTGCTTTTTATTACCCATGATTTACCGGCAGCCAGACAGATTTGCACCGCAGGTCTGCATCTCAGCAGCGATGATGCTGATTCAGGCGCGGTGTTTGACAAGGAGATTTGTGATGACTTCAACATGCGAGACTGAACCTCAGCAGGCCGGGCTATTACGACCGGTTCGCGGCTGGATTGCGCTGGCGGTGGTACTTCAGGTGGGTTCATCGGCGCTGGTGCTGGCCCCGCTGATTGGTCTGACTGAACTGGCGCGGGTGCTGATGAGCGCGCAGGCAGATCGCGCGGCCCTGGCCTGGCATATCGTGAAAATATCCGCTTTCTGCCTGGGCGGAGGATTGGCGTTGCGCGGGCTGGCCGATCTCACGACGCACCTCGCTGACAATGCGTTCTCCTTGTGGCTGCGCCGCCAGTTAGCGCGTCGTATGGCGCACGCGCCGCTCAGTTGGTTCAGCGCCAACAGCAGCGGCAGGATTAAGCAGGGTATGCAGGATGACGTGACCGCCATTCATCATCTGGTGGCGCACTCCTATCTGAATCTGGCAAACGCCGCCGCCACCCTTCTGTGCGTCTACGGCTACCTGCTGTTCATCGATTGGCGGATGACGCTGATTACCTTGATTCCGCTACCGTTCTTTTTTCTGCTCTATCGTCAGATTATGCGTGCCAGTCAGGCCAAAATGGCGGAATACGGCCAGGAGCTGGAGCAGGTCAATCGCTCGGTGGTGGAGTTTGTCCAGGGCATTCCGGTGGTGAAAACCTTCGGCCAGCATGGCGTTGCTCATCAGGCATATCGCCGGGCGGTAGACAGCTTTCGCGATTTCTTTCTCGACTGGGTGCGCCCGCTGATCAAACCGGAAAGTCTCTCAGGGGTGATTATCGCGCCGATCACCTTGTTGCTGTTGGTGCTGGTTGGCGGCGTCACCTTTATTCATTTCGGCTGGATGGATATCTGGCAACTCCTGCCGTTTGCGGTGCTGGGGCTGGGGATCTCGGTGCCTATTGGCACGTTAAGCAGCAGCGCACAGTCGCTGCAGATGGCGAAGGGGGCTTTTGCTCGCCTGGCCGGGTTACTGGCGATCCCTCAACAAAAGGAGCCGGAGCGGGTGATGCTCAATGCGGGCAGCCAGGTGCGTTTTGATCGCGTCAGCTTCAGCTACGGGCCCGATCGCCAGATTCTGCATGACATCTCGCTGAGGCTGGAACCCGGTACGGTAACGGCGCTGGTTGGCGCATCCGGGGCGGGCAAATCAACGCTGGCGAAGTTACTCCTGCGCTTTGCCGAACCCGACTCTGGGCGGATTATGCTGGGGGGTGTCGATCTGGCGAATATCGCGACCGACCATCTCTATCGCCAGATTGGCTGTGTCTTTCAGGAGGTACGACTGCTGCGACTCAGCATCAGAGACAACATTGCCCTGGGTCATCCGCAGGCAACCGATCGGCAAGTGATTGCCGCGGCGCAGGCAGCCAATATCCATCAACGCATTCTGCAATTGCCGCGCGGCTATCAGTCGGTCTATGGCGAAGATGCCCGCCTGTCGGGCGGGGAAGCGCAGCGCCTGAGTATTGCCAGAGCGCTACTCAAGGAGCCGCAGCTGCTGGTGCTGGATGAAGCCACGGCACAGGCTGATGCCGAATCAGAAGCCGCCATTCAGGACACGCTCTCCCGGCTCATTTCTCAACAGGGTAACCGCTCGCTGCTGGTGGTGGCTCACCGCCTCGCGACGGTGGTTAACGCCGATAATATCGTGGTGCTGGCGCAGGGACGTATTGCGGAACAGGGAACGCATAGCCAGCTGCTGGCTAACAAGGGGGAATACGCGCGTCTGTGGCAGGCGCAGTTCTCACCATCAAAGGAGGAGGTATGCTGCTGACCCGTCTCTCGTCACTGCTGGGCAATGATAACGCCAGGGTTCTGCGACGTTACCTGATCCTGATGGTGCTTTTCTGCCTGGTGCAGGGGATCGCTTTTGCGATGGTCGTGCCGATCGTCCAGGCGCTATTGCAGGCTGATATCACGCGGGCGACATGGTGGTTATTGCCGCTCACGCTGGGTACGCTGCTCGCCTGGTATCTTAACTACGTTGCCTCGTTGGGCGGCTTCAAGGTGGCCATCGCGCTACTGAATACCTTACGTCACCGCATTGGCGACCATGTGGTGACTCTGCCGCTGGGCTGGTTCAGTCCCGCCAATACCAGCCAGCTTGGCGTGCTGCTCAGTCAGGGGGTGATGGAAATCCTGGGGCTGCCCGCCCATCAATTAAGCCCGTTAATGCGCGCCACCTTGACACCGCTGGTGGTGGTGGCGATTACCTTTTTCTTCGACTGGCGTATCGCGCTGATCGCGCTGGTGATTTTTCCGCTGGTGGCGCTGGTTTACTGGTGGGCGGGCAGGCTGGGTCGCGCCGCGGACGAAGCCGTTCACCATGCCACGGCAGAAGCCAGCGAACGTATGCTTGAGTTTGCGCAGAACCAAATGGTGTTGCGGACTCACGGCTGCGGCGAACAGGGACATGCCAATTTTGATGCGGCCTTAGTGGCGCAAAATCGGGCCAGTAAACGCCAGCTGTGGCTGGTGCTGCCGCCGTTACTGGCGAACTCCTGGCTGGCGCAGCTCAGTTTCCTGACGTTGATGGCCAGCGTCACCTGGCTGGGGCTGGCCGATAACGATCCGCAGCAGCTGGTCACGCTGCTGGCGCTGCTGGTGCTGATTAACCGGGTGATTGATCCCCTTACCGAAGTGGCCGCCTATGGTTCCGGGATCCGTATGGCTTCTGCCCAAATGGATGCGGTGGAACGGGTACTGGCCGAGCAACCGTTGCCGCAGGCCGACGATCCGCAGCCATACAGCGGCGAGGCCAGCATTCAGCTGCATAACGTGACTTTTGGCTATCAACCCGAGCGGCCGATCCTGAAAAATGTGTCGGTTACGCTGCCCGCCAACACCACCACGGCGCTGGTGGGCCTCTCTGGCGCCGGTAAAACCACCCTTATGCGTTTGATCGCGCGTTTCTTTGATCCCGACGGCGGCAGCATTACGCTGGGAGGCACCGATCTGCGCCAGTTAAGCAGTCGCGAGCACATGTCGCTGATCGCGCCAGTCTTTCAGGACAATTATCTGTTCAGCGGCACCCTGCGGGAAAACGTATTGATTGGCAATCCGCACGCCGATGCGCAGGAAATTGCGCAGGTGGTCAGGCTGGCGCGGCTGGACGAGCTGCTGCAACGTCTGCCGGATGGCTGGCAAAGTCAGGTTGGCGAGGGCGGCGGCCTGCTTTCCGGCGGTGAACGCCAGCGTGTCGCCATCGCTCGCGCATTGTTGAAAAACGCGCCGATATTGCTGCTGGATGAGGCTACCGGCGCTCTTGACGCAGAGAATCAGTCCGCGATCGCCGCCGGATTACAGTCTCTGCACCATCGCTGTACGTTGCTGGTCATTGCCCATCAGCTCTCGACCATCCAAAACGCTGACCAGATTCTGGTGCTGGATCGGCAGCACATTATCGAACAGGGCAACCATCAGCAATTACTGGCCGCAGGCGGTCGCTATGCCGATTTCTGGCAGGCGCGTAACCGCGCTGAAGGCTGGCGTCTGCAATAAACCGGGGAGGTAACGATGTCCGAAGCGATTATCAACAGTGAACAGGCCGCGCAGTTTTGGCCGCTGCCTGACGTGGATCTGACCAATCTGGACCTGTTCAGCCGCGGGTTTCCACATCAGGTATTCACCGACCTGCGTCGCCACCACGGGGCATTGTTCCATCCCCGGACGGCGCTAACGCCCGATGGCGAAGGATTTTGGGTGTTTACGCGCTATCACGACATTGCGGCCATCGCGAAAGATAACGACACCTTCTCCTCCGCCGGTGGCGGCGATCGGCAGGGCGGGGGCACCATGATTGAGGATTTGCCGCGGGAAATGGGGCCGGGATCGGTAATCAATATGATGGACGATCCGCGCCATAAGGCGCTACGCAGATTGATTGCTCCGGCCATCACCAATGCCCGTGTGGCGGCGATGGAGGATGTTCTGTTTGCCGCTGCAGGGGCTGCCGTACAGGCCGCGCTCCAGCAGGAACGTGTCGATTTTGTCTCTGCCATCGCGGCAGAGCTGCCGCTGTTTGCTATCGCCAGTTTAGTCGGTATCCCACACGACGATCGCCATCAGATTTTTGCGTGGATTAACGCCGTGCTGGACTATTCGGACCGTCAGTTGGGGGAAACCAGCATCAGTAGCCAGCAGGGGATGAAGAACTTTATGGCCTACGGGCATAAGTTCGTCGAAGAGAAACGCCAGAACCCAGGCAGCGATATTGTGTCGCTGGCCGTGACAGGCGAGCTACCCAGAGGGCTGGGAAAACTGACGCCGCTGGAGCAGTTGATGGTCTTCAGCGTGGTCATGGTGGCGGGGCTGGAAACCACGCGTAACGCCATTGCCGGCGGTATTCTGGCATTTATTCACCATCCAGAGCAGTGGCTGCGCCTGCAACAGGACGGCGGCCTGATGAATTCAGCGCTCGACGAAATACTGCGTTGGACTTCACCGACCCCCTATAACCGTCGAACGGCAACGCGCGATGTGACTATCGGCGATCGGCTGATTCGCCGTGGGGAGAAAGTCACGTTATGGTGGGCGTCGGCCAACCGGGATGATGCTTATTATGAGCAACCTTTTGCGTTCGATATTGGCCGCCAGAAAAATCTGCATATGGCATTTGGGGGCGGGGGACATAGCTGTCTTGGCGCTCAGCTGGCGAGGCTGGAAATGCGCGTTATTTTGCACCACCTGCTGGAGCAGGTGGATGGCTTCAGGCTGGATGGCGATGTTAATTGGGTGCGCAGCAATAAGCACACCGGGATTCGCAGTATGCCGGTGCGGTTTGTTAAGCGTTACTGAGAAATATTACTGCGGAAAGAGTACAGGACGACGAGGCAGATACCAGGGACGCGAACCGCCTGGATGAGCTAAAAGATACAGACCGTGATAATCGGAAACTTTGAATAGGTTTGCGGATGGTTTTAAGCTGCGGATTTTTGTGTCGCCAGGAGATATCAGGGGTTATTCCGTTATCGAACTCGCCTGACCTCAGATTCTCCCGATGCGGAGGAAAAACTGCAAATGCATCGGGAAGACTTTCACGCTGGCTTATTGAATTCGAATTAAACAGGGATTCGCAAAGCGGCATGAAAACAAGAATTTGGCTCCTCTGACTGGACTCGAACCAGTGACATACGGATTAACAGTCCGCCGTTCTACCGACTGAACTACAGAGGAATCGTGTGAACGGGGCGCATATTAACGGCGGCGCTCCACCTTGTCAAAGGCTGAATCATCGGAATGAGTTTGACTGCTGACAATTTCAGCAGTCGGGTGATGTTCACGCAGTTTTACGCCGCTGCGCACCGCGATGGTGCAAATGTACCCCTAATGGGGCATATCGTAATCTGCTTACCGGGCAAAAAAATCCCCTGCAGCAATCGGAATCGCTTATTACGCCGCGTCCGGCGGCTTTTACGCCGGGCAGAATAAAACTGGCAAGTAAATTGCAAAACCTTCTGTATCTCAATTGCCAGCGTTGGTACTGGCGTTCCTTACAGGAGGCAAAATGAACTTAAGACGACTGAAGTATTTTGTGAAAATCGTCGATATTGGCAGTCTGACCCAGGCAGCCGAAGTCTTGCATATCGCACAGCCCGCGCTGAGTCAGCAGGTTGCGACCCTGGAAGGTGAACTGGACCAGCAGCTGCTGATTCGTACGAAGCGAGGCGTCACGCCGACGGAAGCAGGGAAAATCCTTTATACCCACGCCCGGACTATTCTGCGCCAGTGCGAGCAGGCGCAGCTGGCGGTCAATAACGTGGGCCATATCCTCAGCGGTCAGGTCTCTATCGGCCTGGCGCCGGGAACGGCGGCGTCCGCCATTACTATGCCGCTGCTGCAAACGGTACGTAACGAACTTCCTGAAGTGATGGTCTATCTGCAGGAAAGCAGCGGGACGATCCTTAACGATAAGCTGCTTAGTGGTCAGCTGGATATGGCGGTGCTGTACGAGCGCTCGCCGGTTGCCGGTATCGTCAGCCAGCCGCTGCTGAAAGAGGACCTGTACCTGGTCGGTACCCGGGATTGCCCGGGGCAAAGCGTTGACCTGACGGCGGTTGCCGAGATGAATCTGTTCCTGCCCCGCGATTACAGCGCGGTGCGGGCGAGGGTGACGGAAGCCTTTACCCTGCGGCGGCTGTCGGCAAAAATCATCGGCGAAATCGAGTCTATTACGACCTTAACCGCGGCGATAGCCAGCGGAATGGGGGCCACCGTGCTGCCGGAATCCGCCGCTCGCTCGCTGTGCAGCGCCGCTAACGGTTGGATGGCGCGTATCAGCACGCCGTCCATGAGCCTGTCGCTATCGTTGAATATGTCTGCCAAGGGAAGCCTGTCGCCGCAGGCGCAGGCGGTGAAGGAAATTTTGCTGTCGCTGGTGAGCCGCCCTTCGCTGGAGAACCGTGAACTGCTGCTGGTGAGTTAATGTATATTCCTGAATGGAATAAGTTGCTGGTTTTTATTATTTGTTAGCAGGGACAACAGACTCTAACAATAGAGCATATGTTATGTCTGATAGCCCGGAGGAAAGGGTGAATTTCCAGCAACTAAAAATAATTCGTGAAGCGGCCCGTCAGGACTATAACCTGACGGAAGTCGCCAATATGCTCTACACATCGCAATCGGGCGTCAGTCGCCATATTCGTGAACTCGAAGAAGAGCTGGGGATCGAAATCTTTATCCGACGCGGCAAGCGTCTGCTGGGGATGACGGAACCGGGTAAAGCGCTGTTATCGATTGCCGAACGCATTCTTAATGAAGCCAGCAACGTCCGCCGTCTTGCGGACCTGTTTACCAACGACGCCTCGGGCGTATTAACCATCGCCACGACGCATACCCAGGCGCGCTATAGCCTGCCGCCGGTGATTAAGGCCTTCCGCGAGCTTTTTGCCGACGTTCGCCTGGAGCTGGTGCAGGGGACGCCGCAGGAGATCGAAGCGCTGCTGCACAACGGAGGCGCCGATATCGGCATCGCCAGCGAGCGGCTGAGCAACGATCCGACGCTGGTGGCCTTTCCCTGGTTCCGCTGGCACCACAGCCTGCTGGTTCCAAAAGATCATCCGCTGGTGCAGGTGACGCCGCTCACCCTGGAAGCCATTTCCCGCTGGCCGCTGATTACCTATCGTCAGGGGATCACCGGACGCTCGCGTATCGATGAAGCCTTCAATCGCAAAGGGCTGATGCCGGATATCGTGCTCAGCGCCCAGGATTCCGACGTCATTAAAACCTACGTTGAGCTTGGCCTCGGGGTAGGGCTGGTCGCCGAACAGTCGGGCGATGCCAGAGAGTCCGACACCTTCACGCGCCTCGAAACCCGCCATCTGTTTGATGCCAATACCGTCTGGCTAGGCTTAAAGCGCGGACAGCTACAGCGTAACTACGTCTGGCGCTTTATCGAACTGTGCAACGCCGGACTGTCGCTGGATGAAATTAAACGCCAGGCGATGGAGCCGGAAGAGACGGCGATCGATTACCAGATCTAACGGAATACCGGCAGTGGACAAGGGAACGTGGTCCACCGCCGTGAGTCGGTATATAAGATTTCGATAATAAAGCTATAATTCATTCACGATTGTCGCGACTGAGGAAGGGAAATGGTGCGGCGTGTGAAACTGCTTTGTTCTCTGCTATTTATCCTGTCAAGCCAGAGCGTTCTGGCCGTTAGCTACCCGTTGCCGCCGGAAGGAAGCCGCCTTGTGGGTAGCCCGCAAACCATCACCGTCCCGGACGGTAATACGCTCCCGCTGGAGGCGTTTGCCGCGCAGTACGGGCAAGGGCTGAGCAATATGCTCGAAGCCAATCCCGGGGTCGATGTCTATCTGCCGAAGTCGGGTTCGACGCTGATCGTACCGCAGCAGCTTATTTTGCCCGATACGGTGCGTGAGGGGATTGTGGTTAACGTCGCGGAAATGCGCCTTTACTACTATCCGCCGGAGGGGACCACGGTTGAGGTTCTACCGATAGGCATCGGCGAGGCGGGCCGCGAAACGCCGCGCAACTGGGTGACGGCGGTTGAACGTAAGCAGGAGGCGCCAACCTGGACGCCGACGGCGAATACCCGCCGCGAGTATGCCAAAAGGGGAGAAAGCCTGCCCGCATTCGTGCCTGCCGGCCCGGAAAACCCGATGGGGCTGTACGCAATCTATATCGGCAGGCTGTACGCCATTCATGGCACTAATGCCAACTTTGGTATCGGGCTGCGGGTAAGCCAGGGGTGTATCCGCTTGCGTAACGACGATATCAAGTATCTCTTCGATAACGTTCCGGTGGGGACGCGGGTGCAGATTATCGATCGGCCGGTGAAATATACCCTCGAGCCGGACGGCAGCCGCTGGCTTGAGGTTCACGAGCCGCTTTCGCGCAACCGCGCGGAATACGAATCAGACCGAAAAGTGCCGCTGCCTATGAACACGGGGCTGCAGGCGTTTGTGCAAGGAGAGGGCGTTGAGGCTAACCGGGCCAGCGAGGTCATGCTGCGTCGTTCCGGAATGCCGGTGAATATCGGCTACTCAGCGATACCGTCCACGTTCGGCGGCTAGCGTAGGCGAAAGTGAGTTGAGAAAGCAAAAGCCTGCCGGGTTTCCTCCGCGGGCTTTTCTCATTTGGCTTCTCCGACGGAGCGGCCTTCGCTCGCGTCCGGCAAATCGACGGCCTCAGGACGCTCCCGTTCTGCCGATCGGCCCGGAACGGTGGAGATCCGGGTATCGCGGTTATTTACTGCCGGGCTCCGGAGGGTACTCACTGAGTACGACCTGATTGCGTCCCAGCTGTTTGGCCTGATAAAGCGCCCGATCGGCCATCCGAAGAAGCCTTTCCCTGTCGCCATCGCATTCCCGCAGCCCGGCCACGCCCGCGGAGATGGTGATATGTCCTGCACGGGAGAAGGTCGCCCCGGCCATGACTCTGCGGATCCTCTCCGCCATCGTCATAGCTCCGTTAAGCGTCGAGTCGGGGAGCAGTACAATAAACTCTTCCCCGCCGAAGCGGCTGATGATATCCCCATCCCGGCAGGTCTGCTTCAGCAGGTCAGCAATACGAACCAACACGTCATCTCCCGTGTCATGCCCGAACCGATCGTTAATGGTTTTAAAATGATCGATGTCTATGGCAATCACGTACTGATTCTCCGCGTCCCCGACGCGGGCCGACTGTTCATAAAATCCCCGGCGGTTATACAGCCCGGTCAGCGGGTCCGTCATGGCCTCATCGCTCAGCGTGGCGAAGCGGGCCGATACCGAGCGGAAGCTGTTTTCCATCGCGTCCCGCAGCATGTCAGCTTCCTGATACCAGGCCCTGATCGTCGAGAGTTTTTCCGGCGATGTCAGGCCGTCCGTGGCGCGAACTCGTCCCGCAAGCTGCTCCAGCGGACGCGCAATGTAGGAGGATAAAATAGCCACGCCCCCGGCGATAAGAAGAAGGATAGCGAGAACAAACCCTGAGATTTTTTCGACCGTCCGCCATAGCATGCGGGTGACCGTATCGGCGGGGGTTGAAACGAAAATATTCCAGTTAGTTTGGTTAAGGCTGGCATAGCCGACCAGGTTTTTATGGCTTTCATAAAGCCCGGTATAGTTTCCGCTTTTATTCGCCCGCAGTGCGGCCTGGACCTGCGGAGGCAGGGGCAGGAACGAACCCTTTTGGGCCGTATCTCTGCTGAAGATAATCCGGCCATGATTATCGACGACGCTGATGGCGATGTTATCTTCATAGAAATGGAGGCTCAGAATATCGCTCAGCATGCTCTGTTTTTTCAGATAGATGCTGCCCCCTAAATACCCCAGATAGCGGCCATCGGGTGCCAGAACGGGCTGTGAGAGCAGAATCATCTCATTCCCGGCGACCGACGTGAATGGTTCGGAAATCAAGGGCGACCGCGCGGCCAGAGCGAGCTGGTTGGCGCGTGAATGCAGCGTCACTCCCGTAAGCGCCGGCAGGTATGGGGACGTCGAAACCAGTGCTGCCTGAGCGTTGACAACCCCCACAGAGTTAAAGATACCGGACTGAAGGCGAAGGCGATCCACTTCATGCTGGCTGTAAGAGAGGCTACGGATAGACGAAGCGCTCCAGGCTAACTCGCGCTGGGCAAAAGCCAGGTAACGGTCCGTCGTGTCGGCAAGCTTTCGCGCGTAGGCCTGATTGCTGTCAAGGAGTGACGCCTCAATATTGTTCCTTTGGAAAATCAGCATCGTTCCTGACAGAAGGAGTGACGTGAGTACAACGCCTCCGGTTGTGAGCAAAATAAGCAGAGGCCGGAGAAAGGGTTTTTTGCTGAACATCTGTTTACCTGTGATTCAGGCCATCCCGTTAAACTGGCTGCGGGCCGTCCCGTCCCTGGAGGGGTCAAAAATCTTCCGATATGCCTGGCAAAGGTAACAACAAGGCTCTCCTGACCTGAGACCTTGCATCGTCAGGACGCCCGCTTGCGGCGAACCGTATTCATCGCTAAAGGCTGTCGGATAAGACACGCTTAAAGGGGCTCCGCACTGGAGTTCGCCCCAGGTTCACTTCATAAAGCGCTGTATATAATACTGCGATATGCGTTGGGACATAAATAAATATGCGGCAATACTCAACGGACCGCGGCTCGTCCACTCAATTAGCCGCTGGTTAAAATTTGCACATTCGGCGCCGTGGTCGGCCTCACGCCCTCTGCAGCAATCTGACTCCAGGTTATCCACAGAGTTAAGTAGCCACTTTGTGGACAGACTCAGCGCCGTGCCCGCGGGTTATCCTGGCGGTTTTGCCGCAGGAGGAAAACGTCCCCGGCCTCAATGAATGCTGGCGCCGCGAGGCCATTCTGAATTTAGTCTGTTGATTTTTATGTATTTATTCTTTTCAGCTATTCAAAGTCAATAAGGTTATTTGTTTTTAATGTGGGTAATGCATAAAAGTGAGGTAACGCAGAAAACAGATTTATCGATGTGATTTTAAGAAGGATATTATTATGCCGGAAGCGGGTGAATTGTATCTCATGCCGAAAAGAGAAAATAACTGGCATTTAAATAATGTCGTCGATGAACTGCGTCGCGTTCGTCAGGCGTGGCGCGATGAACATTCGAAAAATAATTATCGTAATAAACGTAGTTTACCTTCCCGGGCAAGCGTTAATTCAGTCGCCGATACGTTGATAAAAGTGCTTTATCCGATGCGGTTAGGCGACGTCGAATTACGCAAAGAGGGCGAAGATTATTACGTCGGCCATTTGTTAGGCACCGCGCTTGACAGGCTCACCGAAGAAGCGCTTCTGGAACTCTATTATCAGTCGGATGAGCAGGACGAGGAGGGCGCGAGTCAGGCGCTGTCGCAAGAGGCGGTCAGGCGGGTTCAGCAGTTTGCCAACCGTTTGCCGGTCATCCGTCAGCGTCTCGACAGCGATATCCTCGCGGCTTATCAGGGCGATCCCTCCGCGCGCAGCATGGATGAAGTGCTGCTCTGCTATCCGGGAATTCATGCCGTGATCCACTATCGTCTGGCCCACGAGCTGCATCAGCTCGATCTGCCTCTGCTGGCGCGAATTATGTCCGAGAAGGCGCACAGCCAGACCGGAATAGATATTCATCCCGGCGCGCGGATCGATGATGGATTCTTTATCGATCACGGGACCGGCGTGGTGATTGGCGAAACGGCCATCGTCGGTAAACGGGTGCGTATTTATCAGGCCGTCACCCTGGGGGCCAAACGCTTTATTGCCGGTGAAGACGGGCAGTTGCAAAAAAACTACCTTCGCCATCCGATAATAGAAGATGACGTCGTTATTTATGCCGGCGCGACAATATTAGGGCGAATTACCATCGGCGCGCGTTCCAGCATCGGCGGGAATATATGGCTGACCCGCGACGTTCCGCCGGACAGTAATGTGCAGCAGGCCCGAGCGCAACAAAAACATTTCAGCGACGGTGATGGGATTTAATTATTCCAATAATGCAATGGAATGGTCAGTGCAGCACAACAGACAAAAATAACGGCGTGATAATTATTATGAATTTGCTTGAGACGATCGGCGCTACGCCGTTAATAACGTTGCCCTCTTTTGCCGCAGAGTTGCCTGGCGTAACGCTGCTGGCAAAAGCAGAGTATATGAACCCCAGCGGCTCAGTGAAAGACCGCGCGGCGAAAGCCATGGTGCTGGACGGGATTGCGCGGGGTTTATTAACGCCGGGTAAAACGATTATTGATGCGACCAGCGGCAATACCGGCATTGCCTACGCGATGATTGGCGCGGCGCTGGGATATCACGTCCGGCTATATCTGCCGCAGAATACCAGCCCGGAACGCAAACGAATTATTCGTCATTATGGCGCCACGATTGTGGAAACCGATCCGCTTGAAGGTTCCGACGGCGCATATATTGAAGTTCAGGCACAAGTTGCTGCGCATCCGGAACGCTATTTTTATCCCGACCAATATAACAACCCCGTTAATCCGGATACGCATTTCGCGACCACCGGAAAAGAGATCTGGGACCAGAGCGGGCAACAAATCACCCATTTTGTCGCGGGGATGGGCACCTCCGGCAGTTTTGTCGGCACCGCGCGGCGGCTCAAATATGAGAATCCGCAGGTTAAAACGCTCGCCGTGCAGCCCGCTTCGCCGTTCCACGGCATTGAAGGGACCAAGCATATGGGCAGCAGCATTAAACCGGGCATTCTCGACGAAACCCTGTTCGACGACATTATTTCTGTCACCACCGAAGAGGCCTACGCCATCACGCGGCGTCTGGCCCGGCGCGATGGCATTTTTGTCGGCATTTCATCCGGCGCAAACGTAGCCGCCGCCGTGAGGCTGGCCCGCACGCTGCCGGCGGGATCTGTGGTGGTCACGCTGCTGTGTGATGTCGGCTCGCGTTACCTGACTGACTCTTTTTGGAATGAAACCGATGATTGAATTGACCCACAAAATCGCAAAGCAGATTGGCGCTGAAGGGGAAAAGGCCTATCCCAACGAATGCTGCGGCGTGCTCTTTGGCCATTTCTCCGCGCAGGGCGATGCCCGCGTGACGGCGATTTTCCCCATCGTCAATGCCCGCGAATCGGAGGAGCAATACCACCGTTTTGTCATCACCGCCGATGACTCCCTGCGGGCGGAGCGCGCGGCGCTGGCTCAGGGAGTGGACGTGGTCGGCTATTACCATTCGCACCCCGATCATCCGGCTATTCCGTCGGAATTTGACCGCGAACATGCGCTGCCGTTTTACGCCTACATCATCGTGGCGGTCGCGCAGCGGCAGGCGGGGGCGCTGACCAGCTGGCGGCTGACGCAGGACCGCCAGCGCTTTTTGCAGGAGGACGTGCAAACCGTTCCATGACGTGAATAGCAGGCACAACGCTGCCTGAAACCAGAGCAAAACACGGAGAGATTATCACTATGGCATCGACATTACTGATTCCCACCGCACTACGCGCCTTCACCGACGGCCAGGGGAAAGTGACCCTCGAAGGCCACACCGTAGGTCAGCTGGTCGCGGCGCTGGCGGAGCGTTTCCCGGACATTCAGCAGCATTTGTATGACGACACCGGAGCGCTGCGCAGTTTCATCAATCTGTACGTGGGGGAGAACAACATTAAAACCACCGGCGGGCTGGAGACCCCGGTCAGCGATGGCGCTGAGGTGCTGCTGGTCCCCGCCATTGCAGGCGGCGTCGGGAAGGCGGTATGAGCAGAGCGAGCATTATCCCGGACGACCGCCTGACGGAGCTGACGCATGCGGAGATTGCCCGCTACAGCCGCCATCTGCTGCTGCCGGAAGTCGGGCTTGAAGGGCAAAAGCGTCTGAAGGCAGCCCGCGTGTTGCTTATCGGCACCGGAGGGCTGGGGGCGCCGGTGGCGCTTTACCTGGCCGCTGCCGGGGTCGGTAAGCTGGGGATTGTCGACTTTGATTTTGTCGAAATATCCAACCTGCAAAGGCAGATCATTCATAGCACCAAAGATATCAACCGGCCCAAAGTGGCCTCGGCGAAAGACAAGATTAAAGCGATCAATCCCGACCTGCAGGTGGAGACCTATAACACCACCCTGAGCAGTAAAAACGCGCTGGAGATTATTCGCGAATACGACCTCGTCGTCGACGGTACGGACAACTATCCAACCCGATATCTGATTAACGATGCCTGCGTTTTGCTGGGTAAGCCGCTGGTCTACGGCTCCATTTTCCAGTTCGAAGGGCAGGCCAGCGTCTTTTATGCCGGGGAAGGGCCGTGTTACCGGTGTCTGTATCCCGAGCCTCCGCCGCCGGGGCTGGTGCCCTCCTGTGCCGAAGGCGGCGTTGTCGGCGTGTTGCCGGGGATTATCGGCACCATTCAGGCGGCGGAAGCGATCAAGCTGATCGTCGGCGGCAGCGAGAGCCTGATTGGCCGCCTGCTGCTCTTCGATGTGTGGCAGATGAAGCAGCGTGAGCTGCGGCTGGCGAGAGATCCCGGCTGCCCGGTATGCGGTGAGCACCCGTCGATTCATGAGCTGATTGACTACGAAGAGTTTTGTGGACTGAAACCCGATGAGGCGGAGGTGCCGGTTGAAAGCGTCACGGCCCAGGAGCTGCACGCCTGGATAGAGGAGGGTAAACCCCTGCAGCTGATCGACATTCGTGAACCCCACGAACGGGCGATTGCCAAATTTCCGCAGGCAAAAGTGATGCCGCTGGGCCAGATAGTCAGGCGTATCGGTGAATTCGACCCGACGGTCGATGCGGTGTTTCTCTGCAAGATCGGGCAGCGCAGTATTTTCGCGATTCGGGCACTACAGCGCGCGGGCTATCAGGGCCGCGTGATGAATTTAAAAGATGGCCTAAACGCCTGGGCGCGGGATGTGGATACCCGTTTGCCGCAGTACTAACCTTCAGCTCCACTATTTCAAACACTAAGGAATCATCATGGCAGAACAAAAAGGCATTAATGCACTGGGGCGTGAAGCCGCGTATCAGTTAGCGAACGTGACCAAAACGGCTCCGCAATTTGCGGCGATTACTCCGCGCTGGGTCAGCCGTTTTCTCGACTATAAAGGCCTGGAATCGGGGATTTATCGGGTGAACAAGGTCGTGGAGGGGGATACGCCGCTGGACGTATTATGCAGCCAGGACCCGACCCGCGTTGAAATACCGCAGGGCTACATCGAGTATCAGACCACGCCGCGTGAATACCAGCTCGATTCCATTGCGACCATTATTAACGTGGACACCAAAATCGCCGATCTCTACAGCTCGCCGTACGACCAGGCGTCAGAGCAGATTGCGCTGGCGATTGAAAGCCTGCGCGAGCGCCAGGAGAGTCAGCTGATCAATAACGATGAATATGGATTGCTGAAAAATATCGATGACTCGCAGCGTATTCAGACCCGCAATGGCCGTCCGACGCCGGATGACCTGGATGAGCTGCTGTCAAAAGTCTGGAAGGAGCCGTCCTTCTTCCTGGCCCATCCGCGTGCGATTGCCGCATTTCAGCGTGAAGCCACGCGACGCGGCGTGCCGCCGGTCACCGTGAATTTGCACGGGGGCACTTTTATCCTGTGGCGCGGTATTCCGCTGATCCCTTCCGATAAGCTGTTTGTTGATGGTTTGAAAAACCCGAAAGGCCAGAGCGGGAAAACCAATATCCTGCTGATTCGCTCCGGTGAAAGCAAACGCGGCGTGCTGGGGCTTTATCAGGAAGGGCTGCCAAACGAACAGTCTCGCGGATTGTCGGTGCGCTTCCGGGGGATCGACGATAACGGCGTGGCATCCTATTTACTCTCACTTTATTGCTCCGCTGCGATCCTGGCCGATGACGCCATTGCCGTGCTGGAAGACGTTGAAGTGGGTGAATATTATGACTACGAGTAATTTATTCACGCTTCCCCACGCGCCCGGCGGATGGCCGGGCGAGGCGGGTGACGCTCCCTCCGCGCGGGATTACGGACTGCCCGACGCGCGGGATCTGAAAGGGCTGCTGGGCGACACGCCAGCACGCCCGCGGGCCGCCGAGGCCGCGTACGCGCCGCGGGTGGTGCCGCTGGGGCAGGAGAGCCGGGGGGATATCGCGCCTCGCGGATTCGCGGCGCGACCTTCTGTTGGCGCAAAGCCGGCGCCGCCGGCGCGTGTCGGGCAGATCCCGGTTGAACGGATCCGCGCTGATTTTCCGATCCTTGCCGAACAGGTGGACGGTCATCCTCTGGTCTGGCTGGACAATGCCGCGACGACCCAGCGCCCGAAGCAGGTTATCGATCGCATCAGCCACTATTATTTGCACGAAAACTCGAACGTTCATCGGGCGGCGCATACCCTTGCCGCACGTTCCACCGATGCTTATGAAGCCGCGCGTGACAAAGTGGCGCGGTTTATCGGCGCGCGCGGCCCGGAGAATATCATCTTCGTGCGCGGCACCACGGAAGGGCTCAACCTGATTGCGCACAGCTACGTGAAGCCGCTGTTACGGCCGGGGGATGAAATTATCCTCACGTTGCTCGAGCATCACGCCAACATTGTGCCGTGGCAGCTCATTGCGCAGGAGACGGGAGCGGTGATCCGCGTCGCGCCGGTTGATGAGCACGGGCAGCTGATCGTTGAGGAATATGTCCGTTTGTTCAATGACAAGACCCGTTTTGTGTCCGCTACCCACGTTTCCAACGCGCTGGGTACCGTCACGCCGGTTCAGGAGCTGGTGCAAATCGCCCATCGTTTTGGCGTGCGCATCGCCATCGACGGCGCGCAGTCTATTTCGCATATCCCGACCAACGTCACGGCGCTGGATGCCGATTTCTTCGTCTTCTCCGGGCATAAAATTTTTGGACCGACCGGGATCGGCGTCGTATATGGCAAGCAGGAGGTGCTGGAAGAGGCGCGCCCGTATCAGGGCGGCGGGAATATGATTGCCGACGTAACTTTTGAACTGACGCGCTATCAACCCTCGCCGAATAAGTTTGAGGCGGGCACGGGCAATATTGCCGATGCCGTCGGGCTGGGGGCGGCTATCGATTATGTCACCTCGCTGGGGATAGAAAATATTGCGCAGTACGAGCACGCCTTGCTGGAGTATGGGATCGAGAAGCTGTCGGCTATTCCGGGCCTGACGCTGGTCGGCACCGCGGCGAACAAAACCAGCGTCTTATCTTTCGTGCTGGCGGGTCATGAAAATGAAGCCGTGGGGCGCTATCTGAGTCAGGTCGGCATTGCCGTGCGATCCGGACACCACTGCGCGCAACCGATCCTGCGCCATTTTGGTTATGAAAGTACCGTCCGGCCGTCGCTGGCTTTCTATAACACGCCGCAGGAAATTGATTTTCTCGCAGAGCATGTCGCCCGGTTTGCTTCGCGGTAGCGAGGTCCGGCCCGGTCAGCGGTGTCAACCACGTAACGGGTGGACAACCGCGACGATCACCTAAGCCCGCCGGTTTTCCGCGCGGGCTTTTCTCATAAAGCATCCATGCCTGGAGGCTGGATCTCATGTGCAGCAGGACGGCGCAAGGTACCGTTTGGCAGCAAAACTGGCGGGCTCCCGTATTCGCTACCGTGGCTCTCGCCGGGCGATTAAGGGAGCGATTTCACAGGACCTGGCTGTTGAGATAGCTGGCGCTAACGCTGCATCCCCCAGCGCTTAATCGTGATCTTTTCCAGACTGGCGAATACGATGCCTTCCACCAGGAGGCCAATCGCGATGACCGTTAGCAACCCGGCAAAGACCCGGTCGGTGAAGAGCTCATTGCGATTCTGGAAAATATACCAGCCAAGACCGCCCTCGCCGCTGGAGGCGCCAAATACCAGCTCGGCGGCAATCAGCGTTCTCCAGGCGAAAGCCCAGCCGATCTTCAGGCCGGCAAGGATTGCCGGCAACGATGCCGGAATAAGAATCGTAATTACATAGCGTGGCCCACGGAGGCCATAGTTGCGTCCCGCCATGCGTAGCGTTTCCGGAACGCTGCTAAAACCGGACCAGGTATTCAGCGCGATTGGCCACATCACCGAATGTATCAGTACAAATATCAGGCTGACATTCCCCAGACCAAACCACAGCAGGGCCAGCGGCAGCAGAGCAATTGCAGGCAGAGGATTCAGCATTGCGGTTAATGTGCTCAGCAGATCGCGGCCAAACTGGGTGGTCACTGCCAGCGCGCTGGCAATGAGCGCCAGCGCGCTGCCTGCCAGATACCCTTTCAACAGGGTGCTGAGGGAGTTGGCGATTTTTTCCGGCAATTCGCCATTGCGCATGTCTTCGCTAAACGCCTGCAGGGTCTGAAGTACTCCGGGTAACATCAGATCGTTTTGCTGTACCCGCGCGGCGATCTCCCATAGCGCGAGGACAAGGGCCACAATCAGACACTTGCGCAGCCATGTTTGATTCCACAGGCGCTGGCTTAAGGGGAGCGGCGTTTCCACCGGCAGATCTCGCAGCGGCGGTAATTCACGTTCGAATTCAGGACGAATGTACGGTGACTGGGACATACTCTGGCTCCTCGCCGGATGAGTGAGACGAACTGCTGCCGGTTGTCGGGAATAACAGGTGGTGAATATGACGAGCCGCGTGCTGGAACGCTTCGCTGCCGAAGTCATTAAGCGTGAACTGATGACAGTTAAGCTCCGCCCTGACGCGCCCTGGATGCGGCGAAAGCACCAGGATACGGTTGCCCAGCACCAGCGCCTCCTCAATCGAGTGGGTGACGAACAGCAGGGTAAAGCGCTCCTCTTCCCACAGCGCCAGCAGCTCCTCCTGCATAGTGCGGCGGGTCAGCGCATCCAGCGCCGCAAAGGGTTCGTCCATCAGCAGGATTCGCGGTTTCATCGCCAGCGCGCGCGCGATGGCGACGCGTTGCTTCATTCCGCCGGAGAGGGTATGGGGCATAGCTTCGGCAAATTCCGCCAGCCCAACTTTGTGCAGGAAATGCAGCGCCGTCTCTTTTGCTTGCGCGCGGTTGGCTTTCCGGCTGGCCAGCAGAGGAAACATGACGTTTTCCAGCACGGTTTTCCACGGCGGCAGTTGGTCGAACTCCTGGAAAACCATCATCCGCTCCGGGCCGGGGGCGCTAACCGGGGTCCCCGCAAGCGAAATTTGACCGCTGCGCGGGGTGAGAAAACCGCCTGTGGCTTTTAACAGGCTCGATTTCCCACAGCCTGACGGGCCAAGTAGAATAAAGCGGTCGCCGGGCCAGACATCAAAACTGACATCATGCGTCGCGCGTATTTGCCGTTCGCGGGTGCGGTATTCGATATCGACATTGCTGACCTGCAGCAGCGGGCCGTTGATTTGCTGAGTTGCCACTAGAGCCTCCGGTGTCGCGGTTTAACTGCCAGGTTTTTCCCATGCTTCGTCGAAGAAATAATCTTTCCACGAATCGGCTTTATTTTTCAGTACGCCAAGCTCATGAAGTTTTTCCGCATATACGCCGGTACGCTCAGGGGAAACCGTAAAGCTGATTTCAGGGTCGTTAACGATTTTTTGCACCAGCGGTAAGGGCAGTCGTGATTTCTCGACGCGAATATACGTTTCAGCCGCCGCATTTTTATCACGGTTAATGATATTCGCGGCTTCGCTAAGTGCGCGATAAAACGCTTTATAGGTTTTTGGGTTTTCGTCATGGAATTTCTGGGTAGTGTAGAGAACGTTAAAGGTTGCCTGTCCCCCCAGCACATCATAGGAGCTGAGTATCTTATGAATATTGCTGTGCTCCAGCGCCTGATACTGGAACGGCGGGCTGGAAAAATGGGTGTTAATTTCCGAACCACCGGCAATCAATGCCGCGCTGGCATCCGGATGCGGTAAGCTGACGCTAATTTTATCGAAGCGTTTGAACTCTTTGTCGCCATATAGTTTTGCGGTCTCGATTTGTAATGTCCGCGACTGGAAACCGACCCCAGCCGCCGGAACGGCAATACGGTCTTTATCCGTCAAATCTTTGATGCTTTTTATCGCCGGATTATTACTCAATAAGTAATTGGGCATCGATCCCAGCGAGGCTATTGCTTTCACATTTTGTTTACCTTTGGTGCGATCCCAGAGGGTGAGTAGCGGGGGGACGCCCGCCGATGCAACGTCCAGAGCCCCGGAGAGCAGGGCCTCGTTCATCCCGGTCGCGCCTGAGATGGTGCGCCACTCGACCTTGATATCCAGCCCCTCTTTTTGCCCCTCTTTTTCGATAAGCTGCTGGTCTCGTACCACATCAAGAATTAAATAACCGATGCCAAATTGCTGCGCGATACTAATATTCCCTTCGGCGAATGCCGGCTGGCTGACTCCGCCAAGAACAGAAAATGCCAGCGTCCAGGCTAATACCCCGTTAATTTTACTCATCTCTTCTCCCCGGAAAGGTGCTTTTCAGCAAAAAATCATGGGCAGAGGCGGGAGGGAAAGGAAATGATTTAAATGGCTATGAATATCAGGAAAACGAATAACGATTTTTGGCACTTATTATTCGATAAATGGAAAAGCTTAGCCATTATTCGTGTTTATGTAACAAAAATATCTTTGCTATAGTCGGCCCACTCTTTAATAGCCCTTTGCATTGTGTGGGCAACGGCCGTGAGTAGAACCATGCCTCTATTTTCACATCATCACTTACGTTCGCTTTTACAACGGCATCTGGAACGGGTTGGCACTGGATCTGATATCGCCAAAAAGGTGGCAGATAACCTGGTCGAGTCCTCATTAAAAGGCCACGATTCCCACGGGGTGACCCTCTTGCCACGCTATATTCGGGCAATTCTGGCGGGAGATTTGAACCCCGGCGCCACGCTGACCACCTTATCTGATGCCGGACCGATAGTCTCTTTTGATGGCGGTCATGGCTTCGGCCAGGCGTTGGGCGAGCAGGCTATGGCCGCCGGTATTGAGCGCGTGCGCCAGTTTGGAGTGGCAATTATTGGCTTGTCTAATACCCACCATCTTGGGCGGATTGGCGCCTGGGCAGAGCAGGCGGCGAGCGCCGGGCTGGTCTCGATCCATTTTGCCAACGTGGCGGCGCCGGCGGTGGTCCTGCCGTTCGATGGACTGCGCCCCAGGCTTGGCACAAACCCTTTTTGCGTGGGGGTTCCGCTTCGCAACTCCCCCCCGGTTATCCTTGACTTCGCTACCAGCGCCATTGCGGGGAATAAGGCGCGTATCGCATGGAGCGAAGGGCGCGCTATCCCGGAAGGGTGCGCGGTAGATGCGAACGGACAGCCCACGACCGACCCTGCCGTATTAATGACTGAGCCGGCTGGCGCCTTGCTGCCTTTTGGCGGCCATAAAGGCGCGGGACTGTCGCTGATTTGCAGCTTGCTCGGCGCGGCGCTGACCGGCGGCGAGACCGAAAGCCGGCAGATCCCGCCACGTGCAGGGATCATTAACAATATGCTGTCGATTTTATTTGACCCTGCGCGATTGGGCGCGGAGGAAAGCTACCCCCAGGCGTTATTAGCGCAGGTTGACTGGGTACGCTGCGGGCAGGAAGGGCGCGATGTGCAGATCCCTGGAGAACCGGAATTGCGCGCTTATCACCGGCGTCAGGAAGAGGGGATCTGGATTGATGAGGTGAGCTGGCAGGCGTTTGTCGCCCTTGAGGAATTAAACACCGGAGGTTGCCTGCACGCCCAATAATTATTTTAGTTATCTGTTTTCCCGGATCGACATTATGGTCTGCTAAGCAGCTGTGACGAATAAATAAAGTGACCACTTTTTTTATATATATTTTATCAACATAACCATAGCTGAAAAACTTGGTAAACCGCGAGTGGAAAAATCAATATAGTCACTCCCATATTCCACGAACCTTTCTTACTCCCGCCGGCGAATTTTAATTTGCTGCGGAGCCTTTTTTTACAGGAGATATTATGCACCTGGCGCGTTTTCCCCGTCTTCATTTTGGCCATTTCCCGACGCCACTGGAGCCTCTCACTCAGCTTTCGCGTTTGCTGGGGGGGCCAAATATCTGGATAAAACGTGATGATTGTACCGGCCTTGCCACCGGCGGTAATAAAACCCGCAAACTTGAATTTTTGCTGGGGGATGCTCAGGAAAAAGGGGCGAACATTATTATTACCCAGGGCGCCACGCAGTCTAATCATGTGCGTCAGACCGTCGCGGCGGCGGCCAGACTGGGTCTGGAAACGCATATTTTTCTCGAACAGCGCGTCACCACGTTGGGTGATGAATATCAGCAATCCGGCAATGTGCTGCTGGATGGTTTGCTCGGCGGCAAAATTATTGCCCATTTGCCCGGCGGCACGGATATGCAGCAGGCGATGGAGCAACATGCGGAAAGCCTGCGCGCGCAGGGCCATACCCCTTACGTCATCCCTGGCGGCGGTTCGAATGCTATCGGGGCTCTGGGCTATGTAGCCTGCGCGGAAGAGTTGCTTTGGCAGTCCAGCCAGCTACGGCTGCGTATCGATCGTATCGTTCATGCCACCGGCAGCGCGGGTACGCAGGCCGGCCTGATCGCGGGCTTAAGCGCCACCAACAGCGATATTCCTCTGCTCGGGATCAGCGTTCGCGCGCCGCGCGATAAACAGGAGCAAAACGTCTGGCGCCTGGCGCAACAGACGCGGGAACTGCTCGGCGTGCCGGGTGAATTGCCGCGTGAGGCCGTGGTCGCGAACGGTGATTATGTGGGGGAAGGCTATGGTCTGCCCACCGCGGGGATGCTTGAAGCGCTGCAGCTGCTGGCGCAGCACGAGGGGATTCTGCTCGATCCCGTTTACTCCGGTAAAGGCATGGCCGGACTGATTGATCTGATCCGTAAAGGTCATTTTCGCCAGGATGAGAATGTGGTGTTTATCCATACGGGCGGAAGCGCGGGCCTGTTTGGCTATCGTCAGGTGATTGCGGACTCTTTGTCATCATGAGTAAACCTTTTCTTCTGGGGATCGTTGGCGGCATGGGGCCGCTGGCGACGCTGGATTTGATGCATAAACTGCTGCGCGCAACGCCCGCCGAAAGCGACCAGCAGCAAATTCCACATGTGGTATGGAACGTCCCGCAAATTGCCGATCGTCAACAGGCGCTGGCGGGGAAGGGGCCATCGCCGCTGCCGCAGCTGCTGCACGCGGTGGAGCAGCTGAATCGCGTGGGCGCCAGCCATATTGCGATCGCCTGTAATACCGCGCATCACTGGTATGAGGCGCTGGCGCAGCGCAGCGATGCGCCGTTGCTGCATATCGTGGACGCTACGCTGGCGGCGTTCGAGGGGAAAGAGAAACCTCGCCGGGTCGGGGTTATCGCCACTCAGGGGACGCTTGATGCCGGTTGGTTCCAGCACGGTTTCTCCGCAATGGGTATCAACAGCGTGCTGCCGACGGCAGAAGAGCTACGGCAGCTGTTTGTGCCGGGGTGCTATGCCGTGAAACGGGGCGAACTGCGTGCCGGCGGTGAGCTGCTGAGTTTGCAGGCTCAGGCACTGCGCGATCGTGGCGCAGAGAGGCTGGTGCTGGCCTGCACGGAAGTGCCGGTTGCGCTGGCGGAGGTAGCATCCCCGCATTTAGCCGTGTCGATTGACCCCGCGGAAGCGCTGGCGCAGCAGTGCGCGCACCTATGGCTGGCGCAGCGCGAGACGTGGCATTAATAACGTTATTATTTAAAGGATAAATTAAATGAAGAAAAGTCTCTGCGTATTCCTTGCAGCAGGTGGCCTGTGGGTCAATACCAGCTTTGCCGACGCGCCCGCGGAGGTCCGGGTAGCATATAGCGGCGGCTCTCAGGTGCTGATGCTGGCAAAAGCCGATGGTTCTTTGGATAAGGCATTAAACAGTAAGGTGAAATGGGTGCAATTTGCGTCCGGCGCGGATGCGTTAAATTATTTTGCCAGCAACGCGATTGATATTGCCAATTTCGGCTCCAGCCCGGCAACGGCGGGCATTGTCAGAAAGCTGCCGGTGGAGATTGTCGGCGTTTCGGGGGTGATCGCCAGCTACGAGCGTTTGATAGGTAAAGACGGCATTAGCAGTATTAAGGATATTGAGGGCAAACGGGTCGCCTATCCGCCAAACTCGACGGCGCAATATGCGCTTGAGGCCGCTATCAGCGTCAACCGGCTCGATCGCAGCAAAATAACGTTATTGCCGCTGCGTCCGGCGGAAATGGTCGCAGCCTGGAAACGCGGCGATATCGACGCGGGCTATGTCTGGGCGCCGTTTGCTCAGGAACTTGAGGCCTCCGGCGGGCATCAGGTGTTCGCGACCAAAGATCTGCAAAAGGATGGCTACCTGATTTATAACAACTACGTCGTGCGTAAAGCCTTTGCCGAGCAGTATCCGCAAACCGTCAGCGCGTTCCTGCGAGTTCATCAGGCAAAAGTTGATGAGTTTAAGGCCGACCCGGAACGTGCGGCGGCGATTGTGGCGAAAGAGGTGGGGGCGCCGGTGACGACTGCCGCGAATACGTTGGGTGGGCTGGAATACCCAACCCTGACGCAGCAGGGTACGGCGGACTGGCTTGGCAACGGAACCCATACGACCGACAGCGGTATCGGGAAAGCGCTGACAAAGACCTCTAACTTCCTGGCGGGGATTGGCGAGATCCGCAAACGTGATATCCCGGCGAACTGGGATAGCGCCATAAACTCCCGCTACATCCGTGACGCGGCGGTAGTCGCGCCATGAGATTGAGTTATCACATCGCCATCAGCGTCGTTTCGGTGTCTGTTTTCTTTATCCTCTGGCAGGTGGCGGCGATGCGGCAATGGGTGGACCCGCTGCTGCTTCCGTCGCTGCAGGAAATTGGCCTGACGACCGAAGAGCTGCTGGCCGATGGCTATCGGCAGGTGCCTTTGTGGGAGCATGTTGCGGTTAGCCTGGCTCGCGCATTAAGCGCTTTTTCCGTAGCCATTATCATCGGCATTCCCCTGGGATTACTGATGGGCTTGTCGGAAGGCCTGGCGGCGGTACTGAATCCATTTGTACAATTTTTGCGTCCGCTGCCCAAGATCGCGCTTATTCCTCTGGCGGTCGTCTGGCTGGGGATCGGGGAGGCGTCTAAGTTCTTCCTGATTTTCATCGCCACCTTTCTGAGCGTGGTCGTGGGGGCGTCCGCTGCGGTGGAGCGTATTGGCCGTTCGCGCATTCGTGTCGCGCAAACGCTCGGCGCTTCGCGCAAACAGATTTTTCTGCGCGTGGTGTTGCCGGATGCGCTGCCAGAACTATTTACCACCGTCAGATTGTCCATCGGGATCGGCTGGACATCGCTCATCGCGGCGGAAATGGTGGCGGCAAGTTCCGGTCTCGGCTGGATGGTGATTAACGCCAGTTCTTATCTGCGAACCGATATCGTGATGCTGGGGATCCTGCTGCTCGGCGGTATCGGTTATTTACTGGATTTATTGCTGCTGGGGCTGCAGCGCTTTTTTGTGCCCTGGGCGGGGAAAGAGTAATGAGTGCTATTACATTGGAAAACGTATCGCTCTCTTTTGCGGCAAAACCGCATCCGTTTACGGTACTGGAAGATATCAGTCTGTCGCTGGAAAAAGGGGAGTTCGTGGTGCTGCTGGGGCCCTCCGGCTGTGGCAAGTCCACGATTCTGAACCTGGTCGCCGGATTCAATAAGCCGGACCGCGGGCGTGTGGCGGCAGGCGGCAAAACGGTGCGTCTGCCTGGGCCGGACCGGGGAATGATCTTCCAGCAGCCGAATTTGTTCCCCTGGCTGTCGGTACTGGAAAACGTCACATTTGGCCCACGATTGAGGAAATATCACAAATCAGAGGTCAACGCGCAGGCGCTGAAGTGGCTGGCGCGGGTAGGATTGAAAGGGTTTGAACATCATGCGCCGTGGCAGCTCTCGGGCGGGATGAAACAGCGCGTGGCGCTGGCCCGCGCCTGGCTGCCGGGGCCGGAAGCGCTGCTACTTGATGAACCGTTCGGGGCGCTGGATGCGCAAACGCGTCTGATGATGCAGGAACTCTTGCGCGATGCCTGGCTTAATACCGGCACCACGCTGTTGTTTGTGACTCACGACGTCGAAGAGGCGCTGTTTCTTGCCGATCGTATTCTGATTATGTCGGCGAAGCCCGGAAAAATCGTCGAGGAGATCGTCCTGCCTTTTGGCCGGGAGCGCGATATCGAGACGCTGTCTGAACACCCGGCCTATAGCGGGATCAAACATCATGTACTGCACCGGGTACGTCAGGAGGCTAAGCGACATTTAGGATGAAAACGGCGTATTCGTGTCTCTAATTTGCTGAATGTAATGCGTAATTCTCGCTTTTTGCTCGTAAGGAAGAGCAACGCCTGCCGGTGCGTAATCCGGTGCTTCTGGCAACGCCGGAGGGACTCAATCAGAGCGGAGCCATCAAGATACTAAAGAAGACGTGAACCGCCTGGATTAAACAGCTGGTACAGGGCATGAGAATCGGAAACTTTGAAGGGTTTAGCGGATGGTTTTAAGCTACGGATTTTTGCGTCGTTAAGAGAAATTTGGTGGACATTTGGTTATCGAACCACTCTGATCTCAAATATGGCCACCAGATTTTCCCGATGCTGAGGGAAATGGAAATGCATCGGGAAGACTTTTCACGCTGGCTTATTGGAGCTGAATCAGATAGAGATTCGCAAAGCGGCATGAAAACAAGAAGTTGGCTCCTCTGACTGGGATCGCCTTTGCCAGTAACTGGCTAATAAATAGGCTAAACATGAATTCCCTTACTGTCAAGACCACCAGAATGACCACCAATAGCTGCGGGTTCTATAAATCTGGTACGAGCTTTCCGCAGCATGGGTGAACATTACTGTTTTACTCTTAAAATGAAGCATAGTTAGAGGTAACGTCGAAGGCGTTTATCCTATGTGGAACTGTGTGCAAAGAGGTTTAACTGTCGGCTGAGTGTCAGGGGCGGACTCTCAAGAGTAACCATGGACCTTTACTTCTCCGCTGATGACGATACTGGGGCAGCCAGTCAGGAACGTGTTAGATGCATAAATTACGAACGTTACACCACGTTGTGTCCGATGTGTAAAATCTCATGGTCCACTTAGGCGAGATATTTACATCAGGTTAATTTGTTGTTTTATTGAATTTTTCGAGGTATAAATTTCTAATACTCGAATCAAGATGTTAATCAAATTTTAGAGTTAATAATATTTTTACATAGATTGCTTGCCGCATGTAAGATAACTTTAATGGAGCGTCTTTCATCATGTACAACCTTTTAGTCACCGCAAGAGAAGGTGCTTGGGATGAAAAATCCTACGAGTTTGATAGAAGCAGATTCCTAGAATATACGACTGAATCTATTGCTGCCATTTTTCAGTCTCTTACCCCGGATTTAATTGAAACTTTGAAAGGATATCCTTGTTTATTTGCGTACGAAGGCGATATAAATGATCTGCGGATTGGAAAATTAAATTCAATCAAAGAAAGAGGAAGGAAAATATTTATAGAGTTTGAGCTGAATGAAAATCTCCCACCTATTCCTTTTGAAAAAATTAAGCCCTTAGCTATGCTACTTGATTTCCGCAATTGGGAAATGAACCGAACTCATTGGGCCGTCAAAGATGAAGATCTCTTTTTACGGCTTAAAGAAGCAGGAATAATAAAAGATGAGCATGTTCTCGAGCCGGAAAAATCGGTGAGACTGTCTGCAAAAAAGTATAACAACCCTAAGGTTACAACTGTCCAGGGTTTTATTGCAAAAGTTATTTCGGCTGAAAGAAAGGTTGGTTCAGAAGTTTTTTATAGAGGTCATTCAAATAAAAGTAAATACAAGCTGGAGCCATCCCTATTTAGAAAAGATGATGAAGGGAATCCTTTACACCTTGAAAGTGAACATCTCTTATATAAAGAATTGATAGTATCAAACTCAGCTGACTTCCAATCCGATGTGAATACTCTAGATACTCTTGTTCGTATGCAGCATTATTCGTTGCCTACAAGGTTGTTAGATATAACATCAAATCCACTTATTGCGTTGTATTTTTCTTGCAAATCAGCACATACGGAAGATGGAGAAGTCATCATTTTCTCAATGAAGCGTGGTGATGTTAAGTATTTTGACTCCGATGTTGCAAGTTGCATTGCGAATTTAGCTAGATTACCAAAAAAAGATAAGGATGATATTGATTTTGATCATCCGAATTTTAACGAACAAATAGCAATAAAAAAACTAGGACATTTCATACGAGAAGAAAAATCGTATTTTGAGATGAATATACTTGCTGAGGACTTAAGGAGGATAATCTGTGTAAAAGGGAAGAAGAGTAATGCTAGGATTTCATCTCAATCTGGGGCATTTATATTGTATGGTCTAGATGCAGTAATGAGCGAAGAAGGAACGTCTGAAATTGCCATAACGAGAATCACTGTTGAAAATAAGAAACAAATTCTTAAAGAACTCGATCTGTTAAATATAAATGAAAGCACTGTATTTCCGTACATTGAAAACTCGGCAAAATATATTGCTGAAAAATATAAGTTTGACAAAGAATCAGCATAACAGTTCTTTGATTAACTATGGTTGTTGGAGGAGTTTAATTTCACTAATATTAATTAATAATTTATGAAGGTAAACATGACAATAAAAGAATGCGCAGAAATCCACAGAGCACTGTGGTACACCGAAAATCTTGGAGTCGCACAGGGGTATGGCCCTTCTCCACGGGATCGTGAATTACTGGTTGTACTTGCTAATAAACTAGGTATACCGGACGAGAAATTTATCACTTCCGACGAGAGTAAAAAAATCACAGCTCAGAAGTATCTGACAGCTATGCTTGAGACAATGGAACCGCTTTCTCAAATGTTCCAAGATATTTGGATTTATTGCGAACGTACATTAATTAGAACATCAAAAAATGCCCTCGATATTGAATGGAATTTCAATATTAATGGGGAGTCGATAGCAATAAATTTCGAAGCGTTCAGGAAATATCAAAAGCTGCTCAACAAGACCCTTGACAAAGACAAATTCAACGAGGTTTGTAATGAATTTGCTACTGTTTGCTGTAAACATAATGATGGAAAGGGTTATATTAGATATGCCCCAATGCCACTAAAACCCGATGATGCAGACCCAACAAGTGTTGCTTCGAGAATTCATGATATGTGTAAGCACGTCAAAGAAGAAGGGTTAATTGACGATGGGTATTATGGAGCGACAGACGCAATTCCTTACCTGTCAGCCATACGGAGCAAAAACCTCTGGCGACAAGAAGACTTTGCAGAATTAAAGCCATTAGTAGAAGAATTTTATAATAGTACAAAGCTAGAAGATATTCTAGCTTTACCATTCTGGACATTTCGCTGGCAAATTTACGAACTATGGTGTTTGATAATCACCCTGCAACTCTTTGAGTCTCGTGGCTTTACACTAGTACAGTCCTCTGACGGTGCTTCCTTGCTTGAACTGGGGCAAAAAGTAGTAGTTGCTGAAAAAAATTCGAATCCACTAGGGCAGATTATTTACCAACCTTCATATCGCAGGACGACAGGGCAATGTGTTCATCCTGACATTGTAGTTGTTCAGGGACACCCGGAAGCTCTCACTCCTAATATTGTTCGAGCAATAGTTGAATGCAAACAGCATAAGATGCCTGAGAATGAGAGGTTTTTGCTCCTTAAAAAGAGATATTTCGATGGTGTTGCTGAAGCTTATAATGATTCTATCGGCCCCGACGGTAAGCTGGTACTATTAAACTATGATAAAGTCGATTTTACTACAAACTATGCACTTCTTGATGATTTCAAACCACAAAATATTTCGCCTTTAAAAGGAGCACTCAGCTCAATACTTGATGAGTATTCTGCGAATGAAGAACCTCGTCAAATTGTACTTGTAGTTGATGGCTCACAGAGCATGCTGAAAACCCTCGTCAAATCTGAAGAGTATATCAAAGAACTCCATAAAGTATTGGGCGCCTTCGATGAAGTCATATGGCTCAGAGGGGGTAATGTTCATGTCGAGAATATAAATCGTTTTGATTACACATCATTTTATAATATCGAGAGTGTGGATCTTTTTCTGGCCGGAATAGATAGAGCAAACCAGTTTGGTTCAAATATTAGCATACATCTTATCACTGACCTAAAACCACAATCTGAAATATTGAATGAAGTGCTAAAAGAGGCCCCCAAACTGCATATACATTATATTTCTTGAGTTAGCGTGATTTGATTGGAGCGAAAAGCAGGTGTACCTGCTTTTCGCTCCAATCAGATATTTTTCCAGTATCATATGAATCAGCGAGTTATGAGCAATTAAACAGCTCAACTGCACCATTGTCCGCTCCTCGCTCATAACTGCCCAAGGTTTTACTGAAAGCGACTCAGTGCAAGAAGTGGTCATTGGACATATACAAGTCACGGTCTAATCAGACCAAGGAGGAAGCTTCATAGGATTTCGACTTCGCTCTCTTGGAGCCAGCCAGCAGCAACAACGTTTCGCTTGGCCAGTGTCGGCTGAGGTGTGTATACGACAATAGCTAAGCTATTTTCAGCACGACTACACGTTACGTAGAGAAGCCTGCGAGTACGAGCTAGTGCGTGGTCCTTGCCATCACGCTCATTGTCTCGATCAGTTTTTGTTGGTTCTTTCACACCCAGCAATTTGTCGTAGCTGAACAAAAAGCCGTCTGCCTCATCATCGTTGATGACAACCATAACTCGAGGGTACTCGAGTCCCTTTACGCCTTGGTGCGTACCATAGGGTGAAAGGCCATCTGTATAAGTCGCAAAAGCTGCCAGCTCCGAAAATGGGCGCTCAAGAAATAGCTGATAGGCGTAATTGGTTATCGCGTTCGTATCTTCAGGATCGGGCGCCTCACCAGGAGATCCCAACACCATTGCCTCAACCAGATTTTCAGGAACATCAAGCAGTTGGGTTTTCAACAGAAGCGTTGCGACTTCGCTCAGTGTTGGATCGTTTCTTTCGAAAAGAGAGAGCAGGGCGTGCGTCGCGTCCTCTACACGCTGCATGTGGGCCGATTGATCCACTGTTGATTGCATAGCGTCCTTGCTGAGCAAGGAAGAGCGAGAGCGTACTGCTTCAAGCAGAAGGAAGTGATCGTCCTTTGCGGTAAGGATGGGAAGAACGCCTTCGCTGAAAACGCGAAGTGCGGGCAGGGTTCCATCCAACAAGCCTGTTTGAAGGTGCTCAACCGCGTAGAGGGGCGTGAACAGCTTCTCGAACCCCATCCGCCGTCCAGCCATCTTATGTTCGAGGATCAAGGTCTTTCGGCCTTCAGGGCCGGTAGCCCATTCTCCGTCGTCGGTGATTGCAGCCATCGAATGAGCGATGCCTTCCTCAAGATTTGCTGCCTGTTCTTGGTTTTGGCTAATGCAGTACATGCGCACTACACCTTGCATGGCATCAGGCTTTGGGGTCTGCTGATGATTGTCTACGGCGCTTCGAATCACGTTGATAAGGTCTACCACTCTACGAGGACAGCGGCGATTAACGACCTTTTCAGGTTTCCGCCAGTCATCCGGTATTGCTTTATCAAGGTGCGTTACCCCATGGCCGTAAATCTGTTGCATGGTGTCGCCGAGTAGCCCCAGGCAGAAGCGTGTCTGCGCCAATTGCTGGACTTTCAGAAAAGCCTCCATTACTGGCGCGTGGGTGTCTTGGCTTTCGTCGATCAATACAACTGGGTAGCGGTCTACTAGAACATCCAACAAAGGGCGCTCAGGAGCGAATGCTGCGGTCAACTTGATGACCTCATCGTGATTGAGTGCTTGTCGTTCTCTGTTGTTACTTGTAGGGCTATAGATGAACTTAGTAATCTCGTCGAGAGTCTCAAGTCTGCGTATTTTGCTTTGTAGCTTCCGTCGGTTTGCTCGAGATGTTTTATTGTCGCCTCTCGAGCGTGCTAGCTCGCCCTCGATCTTCTCAATGTCCTGGGCAAGTTTGATCCTTAGCCACTCTCTGATCTCGTTGTCGAATCCTTGGATTAGGCGCCAGGCGAACGCGTGAATGGTTGAGACTTCCACTAGTGGATCAAACTCTAGCCTTCGAAGAATCTCCTCGCAGGCTGCGTTTGTATAGGTAATCACCGCAATGCGCCGCCCCTCGAACGTCAGGCGTTCTCGCTCGCGACTTTTGAGTTCGCGGATAGCCTCGACAAGTGAGTGGGTTTTTCCTGAGCCCGCACCTGCGTAAAGAAAAAAACTCTTCGGATCTGCCAGATTCAGGCAAGCCTGCATAATGGTGTCGGCATCTGCGACAACTGCCTCGCTCATGACGTCACCTCCGCGCCCTCGGGCGGAATTACCAGAAGCTCTTTTTGCTTGCTTCGCAATTTGGACTCAAACCAGTTGAGGCCTTCAATGATGTACTCAGGGATTTCGAGGCTGGGAAAGTTTTTGTCGCCCAAAACGAGCAACACAAACTCTGCTTTTTTTCCTTCGCGTAATTCGTTGAAAAACCCTTCTCCGACGGCTTCTGATGTTTGCGCTTCATTCAAAATTTTTACGAAAGCCTTCATCAGACCAGTACCGTTTGTCTTTTCCGCAAAGTAACCAGCGTTGCTAAGCACAAAGCTGTCTTCAAAGGTATTTGGAAGAGCTTGTATTACTTCACCAGTAGCGGGAAGGTGGGTGGAAATAGGAGTTTGATAGGCGATACGTACCGAGTACAGGTCGTCGATTTTGTGCTCTTTTTGGTTCGCTGGTAACTCAAGTAGTTCATCCACTGTGCTGCCCAGATGCATCAGTTTCATCCAGCTCCGCAATGTCGGATTGTTCGTAATCTGATCTGAGTTTCTTTGCACCGGTTTTGCAGCTTTATTAAGCCCTGCATCGAGGTCTGTAATAACCAGGGTGAGGATGCCAAGGGCGTCAATTAAAGGCCTTAATCGGTGTGCGTGACTGCCACCGATATCGAGGGTTGTGATGTAGCAGCGGTCAAGGAATGGAAACTTATTTCGCAAAAAATGCGGCAGCATCATTCGCTCTGCTGAACCCTCTACCAAGATGACGGCATCGGCGAAGAATATGTCTGCATGCTGTGCCCGCAGATACCTGGTTACGAACTCCTTCGTCTTTGTTCCTTCGCCGAACACGTTAGAGAGATTAGAGACCGTCGACACCGGTACACCTATACCATACATCCCGGCTGGAAGCCGCCTGAAATACCTAAGGTTCTGGTACTCCACTTCATGTGTTACATGGCTGGAGTGAGTGCTCACCAAAAGCTGAGTCTTCAGATTTGGGTAGCGTTCAAGCAAAGCGTCTCGGCATAGAACTTGGTAGGCATGCCGCACGAACACTTGCTGCACTTGAACATGAAGGTGGGCTTCAGGTTCTTCAATGAGCACGAGGTGGATGGGCTCGACGCGGTCTATTACTTCCGTGCTGGCAGCCCTGGTTTTTCTCAGCCACTCGTCCCTGAAGCCCATCAGCCGGAAAATCATAGATATCAGGTTTTGATATCCCAACCCATTAGCGGTCTCTGGTAAATGAAGAGGAGGGGCTCCTGGGACACCCTGGATTGAATCCAACTCAAAAAGGACGGCCGCTTCATGGTTCATGCCGTCAGTTGTTGCTAGGCGACTTGCGACTTTGATGCGTGGGTCATTACGGCCGGGGTAACCCAATCCCTCGACCTCTCTAATAGCAGGTTCGAAGCTGCTACCTAGCTTCGTATCGAATGCCGACTGGGCTGCTTCTATCGCCCGCAACGCTTCGAGGTCTGAGACATCTGGGCTGTCACCTGGGTCAAGGTGTCGGGAGTAATAAGATCTGAGTTGTTCCGAGAGTTTTTGAGTGCCGCTGGGTCTAGTATGATCTCCTTGTTTGTCGTCCGAATGGTCGCCGAATCCCCGCTGTGCATTGATTTCATGTACTCGAATTAATCCACTGAGAGGATTACTTTCCAAGGGCAGGGCCGTAGGGCTTAGTTGCTGCATTTGCGCCATTCTGGTCGACTTGTCAGGCTTCTTAAGTTGTTGCGGATCTAGGCGGTACCAACCTATTTTGAATTTATCTCCCAGCCGACGGCTCAGGTAATCATGTAGGCTCTGCGGCCATAGCTTCAGCGGTCTACCGGGTGGTTCTTCCTTCTCTAGAGCATCTTCAAGCTCTACAACCCTCGTGCGCTCTTTACGATAGTCCGTGTACAGCGTATTCATATCATCAGGTTCAAGCAGAAAACGCATTCCCACTAGTCCTCCGCGCCACGCAAAGTTGGGTATGAGGTCCCGGATGTAGTGGAACTCCCCTTGATCTGCTGACACCCAGATATCCAGACTAGGGAGCCAGTCAGCCCAGTCCTTGGCTGTAGGGATTTCAAAGTTTTCCGGCGCGTTCTCCCAAACTTTACCAATCTCATCCAGCTTGGCGAGATGACAAAGAGTCAGATCCTGGAGCCGAAAAGCTGAAGCTTTAGAAACCAAAAATCTCCGGAGTGCCAGCATGGCAGAGGATTTGCCGCTGTTGTTTGCACCTACAAGCAGCGTGGTCTCATTAGCGAAGTCAATTCGCACAGAAAGTAGTTTTCGGAAATTAGATATCTCTATGTGCTGGATGTACATGGGCTGTCCTTGAAAGCCTGAGTAATATCAATTTGCCATCAATAATATATCTTGTCGCCTATAGCAATCGAAAGAGATTAAAATAGCGGCACTGCTCTAAACGTCCGCACCTCGCTCATAGCGGACCTGACAGCCAACTGGACTGACCGCTCTGTGCCATGAGCGGACGTTGCTAAACGTAGTTGGGTAATCGAGTCTCTTCCCGGCACGCATTCTTTATCAGGGCAAGCTTGCTCCCTTTAAGTATCTGCGCGTGCCGCTCCTGCTCCCAGAAACTGGCATCAACGGTGATGTTAAAATTAGGGCTGTATATTGCTTTTTCCGCCCCTGTCAGGCTCTGACTATAGCTGGCCCAATTGAACCGGTTTCTTTATTATCTACTCAAACATGAATGCAGTTGAAACATTCGGGTAAGCTTTATCAGGTATGATTTACATGGATAAATTTGTCGCATATTTCTCCTTAAAGATGAGACAAATATGTAAGTTCGATAAAAAAGTACTATCTATATAACAGGATTTAATGATGTCAATTGCTACCATCGGGCCTGCAAAATACGATTTTCAGGATTTTGTTTGTATAAAGTTTGCGCTGGATTTTTATAAATTTGAGAATGCAACTCTCATTGTTGAAGGCGAAGGGGGTGAGGATGCGGAAATATCTGCAGACATTGACGGCACGAAGATTGTGTATGAGATTCAGGTGAAAGGTTCTGAAGAGCATTTCGGCCTCCCTCTTTTGGCAGAATGCCTCAGCCATTTTCCAGCACATGAGCCCACTCACTTTTTCCTAGAACGCCTAGTTAACGATCCAAATCGTTTTGCCGTCATGGTGATGTCGGGGCGCGCGAATGATTCTCTTCAGAAGTTTATACCAAGAGGGAACTGGCGTGGCAAAGAACATAGCACTATTTATTTCACACTTCAGGAAGCCGAACTGCTGATTGATGCAATGCGGAGTCATGCTGAATCGTTGAAAGGATCTGATCTTAAGGCTGAAAGAAAAAAATATCTGAATGACTACTTAACGGGTATTGACAGAAAATCCCTCACCGCAGCATTTAAACGACTCATTATCATTGATGGCATCAAAGATACAGACCTAAGCGAAGCTTGCAGGCAAATCCTGCGAAGTGATTTTTTGGTTCCAGATGATTTATTTGATGCACAGATTAATGGTCTCCGGTCAGTAATGAAGATTGGGAGATCTTCTCAACAAAATATCATGGCGGAATTTATTGCCAAGTTGCAGGAGAACCCCGTTGAGTGTGTCAGGCCCAGAAAATATGCCTTACGTGGAGATGAGGATAATTATCTCAGCATACTTAAAAATCAACATGCTCTGCTGCTTTCAGGCAAGCCTCGTGTAGGGAAAAGCAGTGTGGCTAGGTGGATTGCTGCTACTTATCAAAAGCAGGGATACCGCGTTTTACGCACACAAGATGCAGATGCGGCTGAGCGTTTTTTACTGGACCCTGTGAGCAGCCATCGACTTGTATTGATCGATGACCCTCTGGGTGGCGCGCATGCAACCAACAAACCGCATGAAAAATGGATGCTGCTTAAACGAGTCATAGACAATGCCGACGCAGGCAGAAAAGTGATTGTCGCGCAGGGGCAAGAGCGCTTGTATGAGCTCAATGGGGGGCACGAACTAACCGCCCTACAGCTCCTTGGACATCACTGGAACGATTTGAGTGAAACCCCCGATTCCTTTTTGCTCAACTGCTGGGCGCAGTATGAAAGTCATGTACCTTATGAATTTTATCATAAAATAGCTGGGTATATCCTTCAGGGGCTTCTTAATATTGAGCCCGGATGCCTGAGTTATCTTGCCATGACAGACTCAGGGCTTGAAACGCTTGACTCACCTGAAAAAATTATTCGCTTTGCACGAAAAGAATCAAGTGACCTGGCTAACGGACTGGTCGCTGAAGGGTATAAACATCTATTACTTGGCCTTGCAGTATCCACAAGCCATTTAGAAAGCATCAGCGATCGTGAGTTAGCCTGGATTTTAAATGAAGAAAGTGAAGGAACCTATGGGGTATCTAAAAACTCATTAGGTTATTCTTTTGGGCGTCGCGAAGAAGATGAAGTTCTTCCCTTCCCTGAATACACTCCCGAGCCTGAGTTAACCTCAAGCGATGGTGATAATCTTGACCGTTTGGAAAAAAGACACATTCTTCAGATAGATGATTTGGAAAGAACGAATTTTACACACCCATTTTATCGTTCTGCCGCTGAATCACTATTTAGAGAAGCTGGCAGACGCGAATTTAAAAATATTGAACGAGCGTTACGCAAAGGTATTTTTTGTCTTTCGCCATCAACCGCCAGAGCAAGCGCAAGCAACCTTTACTGGATATATCAACAAACATACGCAGTTTCAAATAAAGATTTAATAATTAAGATGGCAATCGATGGGTTGGATTCAAGCTACCCTTCCGTACGCGATATCTGCTTTGATTTTCTCATTCAGCAAACTCCGACCTTAAGTCCGGATATACAGAACCAGTTGCCATCGTGGACTCACAAAGTTAACAACAACAGCCATACAGTTCTTCAGTGGGAAAATGGACAGCCCTGGTACCCGATGAACAGTGAACTCATCATTAGTACGAGATGGTTCCATGAATATGACAAGCAACACGTTGAAACTCTTCTAGATGAAATTGCGTCAGGCTTGGATGTCATCCTCACTTCCAAAGACGCTTATGACATTGTTCATCACTTGGAGACGTCACGGGAGAGACTCGATCACAAACTCATGGCTAAGTTGCTGAGTGTAAATGAGCGGTTTATTCGTGCACTGGCTGCAAAACTATGGATGCGTATTAACCGAGAAAATGATTTTGATATTCTTGAGCGAATATTCAATGAAACACACCCAGCTGTTGCAGAATCTGTCTTCCAGTCGGCTATGAAGGGATGGCATCTGTACTCCACAGAAAGGCAACATTACGTTCTGAATGCACTTGAACGCATCGCATCTCAACCAGTTCTGGCAAATGCCATCATACAATTGCTGGTTATATTTGAACGAGAGCATGCTACAGGAGATACCCCCCCTTGGCAGGTCTTTGCTCGGTTATTTCCTATCGCACTTTCCTCTCTGACAGCAACCGTGCATTTAAGTTTTGCACGCCTCGCTCATGTTGTCGAAGAAGCTCAGCAAAAACTTACACCTGATGAAATGATGGACGTGCTGACAAGCTGGGTTACATTACTTGAAAAACAGAGGTTTTACAGGGATAGCTTTGCTTTAAATGCAACTAATGCACTGCTAGGTATTGAAATATCAGAATCGCTGCTATCGCGAAGACTTTCTTTGATTGAACGCTTGTTAGCACTATGCAGTACCAATGACAGGATGAGAATAGTACAAGACCTTGTTTACGCCTGGAAACAATTGACATCTGCTGAACAAGCAGCAGTCGGTGCGGTGTTAACCAAGGGAGGTCCGGACAATCGGTGGATATTGGCGGCCATTCTCATAATGTCAAATATCCCCCGTGAGCTTGTAAAAAACATTTTACCCAATCATGAAGGTAACGCGCTTTCGGTCGCGGCAATAATATCTCTTGAACCTGCATTATTTGAGGCCATTGCATTGGTCGCAACCCATTCTATTCCATGCGACGTATATCATATTAACTCAGAGTTACAGCATGCATTGATAAAGATGCTTGTCATGGATGAGTTAAGTCCTTATGCACCTATGGCGTTTGATTATGTTCTGATGTTTTTTGAGGATAAGGAGGAATTGCTTTGTGAGGTTATCAACGTATCGGATGAATCGCGATTGCAGAAAATTTTTGACTACCTATTTTACTTTTATCAGGATTCCAATCCCGAATATCTTCCTCTCGTATGGGAAACGTTGTTCAGTCGAGCTACTGAAGATGTAATCTGCGATAACTGGCTGCCGTTGTTCGTTAGATATGCCAATCGTATCTTTAAAGATTTTCTCGTTGAAGAAATGGAAAAATTCATCCCGCAACGCTATATTCATATATTTTTAAAGAAAATTCCCGATACGTTTTATTACATGTACTCCCATAATTTTCTGAAAAGTGAATTTTGTGAACATAAAGGTAATGAAATTATAGTAAGTGAAGAGATGATGTCTGTGTTTTATAAAAACATCAATGACCGAATGGTCAAATCACCTCCAGTACACCATAACACCTATGATCACATTATAAACATATTAAGGAAGATGCATGGTTCGGAGGAAATCATTCAGGCTTGGAATGATGCAAGGAGCAGCTTGTTTGAGTATACATCCCATGAGTCTCCTTTCCTCCCTCCTGCTTTAAATGACTGGCAGAACTAGCAGCCTCATAATGTCGCAGTACTCACTGCGGCATTATTCATCGAATCCGTTTCTGCTAAAATCTATCGTACTTGAAGAGGATCGGAAATAATTCACGGTCAAGCAGCTTGGTCAGCCCCCATTTATTGGTGCTTAGAATTGTTCGTAATCTTCTATCAGCAGCGAGAACATCAGGTGAGGGGCTGGGCGATACAAGTGGCAGCGACAGCGTATTGATAACCTACTTTTTGGTCAACTTCATCATCTATGCCTATGTTGGGTTAATCAGATTAACCTTCCTGATAAACAAGGTCCTGAATGTCCGCTCCTCGCTCACAGCGGACATTTCGCGGACCAAAGTCCGCTCAGTGCCAGGAGCGGAAGTTGACGTGTCAGGCCGAATTAAAGATTGATCGTAGAACTGTTTGTGTTGCGCAGCCGTCGTGTCCATAAGCTTAGCTACGTTCTAGCTTTCAACCTGAGTAAATCATTAAGAGTAGTGTCCAACAGGATTGCATCGGTATCATCATTCAGGCTTTGCCAGTGGCCTATAGCCTCTTCAATTAATTGCACGAAGATATGAGGATGTTGCTCGTGCCAAGTACCCACCAGACTGATTGCCGCAGCAGCCACATCCGTATTTTTACTAATGAGGTACTGCCGCACTCGCATGGTTAGCTCATCATTGGGTTGCGCCTCATAGTCAGCCAAGAGCTCTAGTAACACTCTCTGATCCTTGTCTGGCTGAGAGGAAAGCCTTTTGACCAGCACCGGAACCAGCTGTTGCGGATAATTATTGTCTAATAATACGCTCAGATAATAGAGTGTCTCTCCGGAAGCCTGATCGACCAACTGTTGTAACTCATGCAGGCTCATCGGGGTGGTATCTAATATCATGGCAGCAAAAAAAGCTATATATCCAACCGGGTGTAGCAAGGCAGGTTTAACCGCATCTACATTAATAACCATCTGGTTCAACTGCTGCCAGTCGGGTTCTGGGATATCCACTCGGGGAAGCTGGTCATATAACCGTTTTTCCGGTGCTGCGGCCAACTGACGGCGAATGCTCCTGGCTTCTATGGCCAGCCGAGTTGTCTCCAACGGGAGTAGAAGCATCATTATGTGAAGTGTGGCCTGAGTAGCAGTGCGGTCAAAATTATTTTGCCATTTAAACAACTGGTCCACTGGGACTTCCATAATTTTGCAGGCAGAAATAAAGGCGGCAAACTGAATGCACTCTGCGGGATCGATCATCTCCGACTCCCAGCTACTCTCAGTATTTTCAGTGCACAGGGCCATAGCTATTTCATTGAGCGCTATATGTGTTGCAGCATCGATACCTGCCATAAAATGAAAGCTTAGATGTGGTAGATTTGTTCTGGTTACGGCGGGATATCTATCACCCGGCGTAGCGATATCAATGCCGCGATTAATTAAAATGATATTGCGCTTAAGAGCGAAATTTTCCCCAGTAAAATGATTTCCCTTTAACTCAGTTTCTGAGAAATGTTTAAGGTTGGCATCGGGCTGTGCTTTCAAAGCCATCAGACCAATTCGATGCAATAGCTGCCGATCGCTGGTATCAATTTTTTTCGCAACCAGAAGATAACCTGGTATATCTGCTACCTGCGGAAGTATTTCTCGCAATATCTTTATAGAAGTATCTCTATCGCAGGAGAATTCCGCGCTGCTGGCGGCTATTCCCCAGGCGATCAGTCTGATATGCTGATCAGGGTTATTAAGCCCTACCGCCATTTCTGCGGCGGTGAGTGCTGGTTTTATTTCTGTGATATCGGCCAGAAGGACGCCCACCTGGAATCTCAGGGGATGTTCTTGAGTAATGAATTCAAATGCCTGAGCGAGTAATTGCCTAGCTTGCGGCTCAGATACATATTGAATACGCCCCTTGAGAAAATTTAGCCCGCTTATCAACTGTTCAGTTTCACCGCTTTGAAAGCGCGATATTCTGGTTGCAATTACGTTATCGGCCAGCCCTAGCTCTGTGGCAAAGTTCACTACTTCATTCCATTGCGGCAGATCTAAAACTGTAGCAAGCCAGGCGTCGGCATTTTGGACGAGGAAGCGGGCTGCAACATACTCAGCAAAGGTTTTATGGATAAAGGTTAAATAGGGGGTACACTGATGCTGGATCTGCTCAATAAGTCCAACATTTTCCCACCAGGTCACGGCACTCTGCACATCACTGACGGCGGCGAGAGCCGTTTTACCAAGCGCCGGTGCAATCATTTCAGCCCCACGATCGATAAGCCGTTCGCGATCGATAAATGGGGTATCAAGGAGTGTCCAGCCAATAACATCTATTACTCTGTTGTAAATTCTCTCCTGAGCTGACTCAGCCCCTTTAGAGGTGCTATCGAATAGCCTGATTAACTTTTGATAAAGCAGGGTAAGGGTTTGCGGTAAAGTGTTATCACTAAGGATTAATGAAGCTGCCATACCTAGTAATTGTGGGCTGTTAACAATGGCTGACGATGCCGGGGTAAGTTTTAATGCCCTGTCGCATAAGTCAGGATCCACCGCATATGGATGATTGCCTTTATCTGCAGCTGTAATCAATTGCGCCAGGTTCTCAGCCCCCTGATTTTTTGCCGGAGGAAGCAGACGATAGTGTTGCCATGTTTCCAACGTAGCTGTTGTGTAGCCTACAGGCCTAGTGGTGACGATTATACGTACCCCGGGGTGCCCCAATGCAAACTCAGCAATTCGCCTAGCGATTTCATCATGCAGACTGCCGCACTCATCCAACCCATCAGCAAGCACTACACAGTTAGCACCCAAGATATTTTCAAGCTCATCGGTTTCAATACCTGAACAACTCAGAGCATGGTCAAGAAGTACTCGTTCAAAAGCTGCGCCAAGTTGTATGGCCGAAGCAATTCGTTTTAGATCCACCTTCAACACTATAAAACCATCAGCTGCATAGCGATATGCCAGCTGCTTAATCATTGTTGATTTGCCTATGCCGGGACCCGCTACCACTACGACATAAGGGATAAAACGGGCAGTCCAGATCGCTTGTAATTTGAGGGAAAACGAATCGCGCTCAGCCTTTTTACGATAGTGTGAGAGCGCTAAGGTGATATCTTCATGAGGATTGCTTTCAAACGGAATTTTCTCCAGCTGCATCTGCAAAAGATGTTCAATACCAATACTCCGTTTGGTACCAGTGATAGTGAAATTGGCGTTTACTTCCATTATCCAGCGGTTAAGGCGCTCCAACCGGGAGGCAGGAAATTGTCCATTACGGATTGGAATATTGAGGCTATTGAAAATCTTGAGCAAATCTTTCAGTGTCCATCTGCCACGGATTTCTATCAGATGCACTGCATGTCGGTATAGTGCATCCCAAGCGGTTTCAGCTTGGCCGGCATCACAGCACACGAAACGGAGCAGCTCTTTCGCCATGTTAATTTGGATATTCTCGGACGATAGTGCATGGATAACCTGAATTCGGATACATCTACATACATCGCTGACTGAGTCACTGCCTACCTTACTGGTAACAAGATCTAACCACTTATGGCTAATATCCTTCAGTCTATCTCTTCTTCCCTGGCCCAGACGGATAATATCTTTAGCCAGATCGTCAATGATAGTTCGGCTTGAATCAGACGATACAGCCAGTAGCCCATAGTCCAACTGCTGACTTGCGATGGCTGAAGCCATCGCCTCAAGAGGCTCCCAAAGTTTATTACTGCGGCTCAGGCCTTTTTTGGCCTGAATCTCCAGAGTTTTACCATTTGCCAGCTCGACCCGGATATCATCACCCTCTAATCCACTTTCTGCCCAAACGGCAACTGGGAGATCATGAGTTACCCCATCCAACCAGCCCATCTGCACACCACGCAGGATATGTACCGCGACAATGGCAGTTGCATTCGCCTGAAAATTCACACCGCCGCCTGGTGCCGTGCCGCCTCCGCTTTTCTTTGCGCGAGAACCAGAGGGGGTAGACGATGATGCATGCTGTGGCATAGTGATCCTATAACTCTATTAATTAAAGTGTCTTAAATCCAATTGAACGGAGACGTACGTTAAGAGCGTAACCAAATGATTTTAAATCTATAAATCTGAATATGGCTGACCAAAGGTTTTATGTAAAGTATTGATGTAGAGAACTTTATAATAATAAGTAGCAACTGCTACCTTAGGCATCTGAAAGGCCATTAGAGCGACCATGAGCGAATAAATGATGACGTCCGCTTCTCGCTCAAAGCAGAAAGCCAGATTTGAGTGTGTTCTACCTCAGAACACTGATATATCAGGTCTGAAGTTATACAGTGAAATTCAATTTCTAAATCACAACCTTCAACCCATTTCACCGCTGAGAAACAAGGGGCGCTACGCCCGGCTATGTAGGTCATATCTTTTCCTTCCGTGTGCTTTTCGTTCCCGTATCTGCTTCCGGCTAATCGTTTCCCAACACAACCCGTCCCGCAAGGGTAAATAGCACGCATTCTGCGCCCTTGCGTGCCGGAACGATGTCGGGAAAGCGAACCGTCAGGCGATACGAAGACGAAAATCACACCACTGACGGAGAAAAAATCATGACTATTTCCCTGCATACCCAGGCTAGCGCCCCTAACACCGCAGCGGCGACCAGCGTATCCCCGCTGGACCCGTCAGGCTCCTCAAAAACGAAATTTTCCAAAACCAAAAATGATATTTATCAGACCGTCACTGACAGCATCATTGCGGCACTGGAAACTGGTGTTAAACCCTGGGCGTGTCCGTGGCAGCGTACCCCCGGTATGTCGGGTTTACCGTCCAATTACGCAACTGGTATGGGTTACAGTGGAATGAATATCATGTTGTTGTGGTGCAGTGCATCAGAACAGGGATTCAATGATTCGCGTTGGATGACCTACAAACAGTCAAAAGCGGAAGGCGGGCAGGTACGTAAGGGAGAACACGGCACAACAGCTATTTTCTATACCATGTTGGAAAGGGAAAATAACGAAGGAGAAACTGACTATATTCCGATGCTTAAGACTTTCACCGTGTTTAATGTTGAGCAAATTGATGGTTTGCCTCTGAGCGACGAAGCCGTTTGTCCGGCAGAGACCTTTGAGCCGTTACCGCGTGCGGAAGCGCTTTTCCGTAGCAGTGGTGCAACCATCATTGAGAAGGGACAAAACGCCTTTTTTGCACCGTCAACCGATGAAATCCGTTTACCGGAACGTTGTCTTTTTACCGATGCTGCCAATTTCTACGCCACCGGCCTGCATGAGCTGATTCACTGGAGCGGGGCAAAAAGTCGACTGAACCGTGAAATGAAAGGGAAGTTTGGCAGTGAGGGATATGCGTTTGAGGAATTGATCGCCGAACTTGGAAGCGCGTTCCTGATGGCGGATCTGGGGATCGTTGGAGAGGTGCAGCATGAAAGCTATATCGCTTCCTGGCTGAAAGCACTGAAGAACGACAAGCGCTATATTTTCAAGGCCGCAAGCGTGGCATCCAAAGCGCATCGTTATTTGATAGATAAGCTTTGAGTGGGAATGCACTGCAAAGGAATGGGGCTTTGCGTGTAGGGGGCTTTTAAAACAATAACGCTGTAGGGACATGAGTGAGGCGGAGCGCAGACAGGGCGAGCACCGAACAATCATGTTCCTGCAGTGGTATTAAAACAACCTCAAGGAGGGATTGATGTGTAGTTACTCCATGTGATTAATTGCATTGGCTCATATCGCTGTACAGCTTTCTCGTACAGTACACAGCCAAATATGACAGTCAGTTAAGAGCAAGGAGCAGACGTTTTCTCTGAACTGCCCTGTAAAGATTTTCCATTAGTAGCAACGAAGACTCACCAACTCTTCTAATGATTCTTTTTTGAAAAGATATCACTATGCATTTACCTTTATTACATGTCTATTGGTTTTAAAGTCTATTATTCTGGCTACATCAGATTTGATGCAGTATTTATTATAGTTGTGAAATCTAATTTTATCTAGAAAGCTGCTATCGTCGTATTCACCATTAAGTATAGCTCTTTCAATAAACCTCTCAGCCCAATAGTCTTTTCTGTGCATTTGTTCCCAGTTTGTATTTCCTCCATTGAGGAATTTTACTGTTTTGCCTAGTATTGCCTGACATACATTTTCAATGTCCTTGATGCTTATATTCTCTATGTTTTTTATATCATTACGCCTATAGGAATATTTACCCTCACGGAGCAATAACATTTTATCACTATCATTTTGTGTTATGTGTAATTTTTCAATGGCATCCTCGTAACCAAATGAATAAATATCACTTAACGCATTTTTACAGTAAATGAAGTTTCTAAGAGAAACGTAAAGAACATCATACAACCACAATTTACCAACTAATGTATCCGGGTACCAAACTATCTCCTTAATGACATTAGCGGTATTTATGAGGGACTCTTCAATTTTTTCTTTTTTTGGACGATATCCTCTAAAAGAACTAAAAATTTTTTGGTCACCATCTAAATATTTTGAATCAATATCCAGATGTGTTAAAAAAAGTGAGCCTTTCTTACTCATCTTTTTTATGGTATCTAAAGAGTAGTACATTATCTCACCATGCACTTCCTTTAAAATCGAATAATCTGGTGGACTTCCTGACCAAATGCATACCAAATCCCTGTCACTATGAATATTTGTATCACCACGGGCAGCAGAGCCGCACTCAAGGATTAAATAAGACATTATCTTACAATCCTTTTGACAATTATTGCCGTAACAACAGCAAACCATATCATTGAGATAAGGAGGAAAATTATTGTAATTACCATAGGTATGGTTTCGAATTCAGGCCCAACATCACCATATCCAACAGTTGTAAATGAAACAACTGAAAAATACAGGGCCTTAAAGAAACTTTTCTCATGTGTTTTAAGATGTCCATCGATGATGTATGCAAAGCTACTGATCATCATTAAAGTTATAATTAATGCATTTTTGATTCCGTAACCATAACCTAGTATGTAGTCATACAAAAGACTTGTAAAAAACTTCTTTAATTGTCGCTTTTGCCCGCGTAAAAATTCATATCGCCTATAAAATTGAAATTTTCTATCAGCTTGCATTGCAAATTTTTCTTGATGCATATCCTTTGAGTTTTTATAAAGAGATTGGAAAAGCCAAGCATTAACATTTGCCCAATGCCAGTGCCACATCCATGAAAATTTGAAAGAAATCGGATCGATATAAGTTGTTATGAATTTTGTTTTATAAAAACTACACTCTGAGAAGGAGCATTTATGGAATTCACAGTCAGAAATTTCACTCCCATTAAATGAACAACTTATAAAAGAGCATCCTATAAATGTATAGCCTTTAATTCTTGATTGAGAAAAGATGCACTTATTGAAAGTTATATTCTTGACCCTTCGTTCTTTTCCGTTTGTGATTGTATCAGGAAAATCAATTTGTGATAACTCTATCTCATTAGAGTCAAGTTTGTTTATATTAAGTTTATTTGAGATGTGTTCATTTATTTTAGGCAGCGGAACATTGTCGCGTTGTTTCCAATGCCACACTCGAATTAACATTTCCTTCATAGCGCTCAAAACTAAATGTATTTTTTCCATATATTCATTTACAATCAGTGTGTTAGTGTCATTTTTATGCAATAGGTTTTATTCGACAGGTTCATTGTATAGATAATATCATACAAAATTATGTTAACAGATAGCCACTTGCAGAAACATATGTTTGAGTTACTTCTGCTTCTGGCACAGGGCTGCTGTTGCAGCCCTGACAACCTTAGACTTCAATCGATTCAGAGATCTCTAACGCATCATCGACTTCGATTCCCAGATAACGGACTGTGCTTTCCAGTTTCTTATGGCCCAACAGATGTTGGATCACCCGGAGATTCTTGGTTTTCTTGTATATCAGGTAAGGTTTTGTTCTTCTCATGGAATGTGTGCTGTAAAGCGAAGCTTCGAGACCAAGCTTTTCTACCCACCCATGAAAAATTCGGCTGTATTGTCGGGTTGATATGTGCCGGTTAGTTCCGATCCGAGACCGAAACAAGAAGTCTTTACTGTGCAAATTGCCAAGCTTTAGCTATGCAGCAACAGCCTCTCTTGTCCCTTTGGTTATCTCAAATTGCACAGGGCTACCGGTTTTCTGTTGCAGCACCGTTGCTCTGCTTGAAACCGAGCTACCATATGCAACATCAGATACTTTGAGGTTCACCAGATCGCAGCTTCGTAGCTTACTGTCTAAGGCCATATTGAACAGAGCTAAATCACGCGTTTTACCTTCCAGTTCAAGCCGGATTCGAATCCCCCAGATATGAGATATCTGAAGTGGTCTTTTTTGACCTATGATACGGTCTTTATTCCACGGTGACATGTTCATACTCAAATCTCCTGCAATGTTGGAGATTTGAGTATGGTTGTCCCTTATGAGCGAGGTATAGTCATTCGCACCCTGAGAATTACACTTTTAAGTGATTCAGGGTATGCGCTTACTGGTTACGAATATTGAGCGAGAATCACGTGATGATCGCCGCTTTTCTTTCGAGCCAGTGGGTGCTCCACGTTCGCTAACGAATACTCAGGGCATGCAGATAAACTGCTGGCTATATTTCTTTCGAAGAACGTGGAATGCATACCAATCCCCGATAAAAAGGAGTTGGTGATGACTGCGACTAATCAATTTGCTGCACATGTTGGTCTGGACTGGGCAGATAAAAAACACGATGTCTGTGTTCAGTTTAAAAACGGTGAACGCACATTCCATGTGATTGAACATACGCCGGAAGCTCTTGATGTCTGGCTTACCGAGTTACACCAGAAGGTAAAAGGCAGGATCGCTATCGCCGTTGAGCTGAAGAAAGGTCCCGTGGTGTATGCTCTTCAGAAATATCCATTTATCACCGTTTTCCCCGTCCACGCTTTGTCCCTGGCTCGTTACCGGCAAGCCTTCTCGCCCAGCGGCGCTAAAGATGACCCGCAGGATGCCGAGCTGGCATTAGAGTTAATGCTGCGTTATCCCCAAAAGATAAAAGCCATTGAACCCGACAATGCGGATATCCGGTTACTCCAGCAACTGGTTGAGCAGCGCAGTCAGCTGGTTGCAGATAAACGCCGTTTTGTGAACCGGATAATCAACACACTTAAACAGTATTATCCTCAGCCACTGGAGTGGTTCTCACATCGGGGTAGCTTACTATTGTGTGAGCTGATTATCCGGTGGCCCAGTCTGCAACAACTGAAACGAGCGAGGCGCGACACGATCCGCAACTTTCTGAATGCCAAAGGTGGCCGCGCAATGGCTCTTACCGAGCAACGTGTTGCGAGTATTGATAACGCGATCCTATTGACTACAGACCCGAGCGTTATAGAGGCTAATACTTTGATGGCAACAGCACTGGCGACACAAATTAAAGTCGTGAGTGAAATCATCAAAACCTATGACGAACGAATCGAAGCGTTGTTTGACACATTGCCAGATGCGGAGTTGTTCAAATCACTTCCGGGCATGGGGCCACGAATGCTTGCTGCACTTGGTGATAACCGTGACCGGTTTAACAGCGCTGAAGAAATTCAAAACTACGCAGGTATTGCACCGGTGACAGAACGAAGTGGCCAGAAATCTTGGGTTCACCGGCGATGGCAGTGTGCCAAGTTCGTCAGGCAGACCTTTGTTGAATGGGCTGCCAAGACGGTTAACTCATCATACTGGGCCAGACTTTATTATCAGGGACTGCGAGAAAAAGGAAAATCTCACCAATCTGCAATCCGGGCTCTGGCATTCAAATGGATAAGGATTATTTACCGCTGCTGGAAGACCAGAACCCAGTACGATGAAGCAAAATATTTGCTGGCTCTCGAAGCGCGCCACTCGCCCTTACTGAAGCCATAAAAAGCTTGTCGAATGTCTCAGGGCGTGAAGCAGACATTGCTTACAGCATTCTGTGTGAATCAACGGAGAGCAGATCACTTTAAAAAACTGGCCTGCTTTCTTTTCATGCATTAAAGTGATTGTAATTATTTGCTTTGATGTTTTTAACTCACTGATTATTTAGATAAAAGAGGGATGGGGCATGGCTGAGAAATCTTTCAATGTTGAGGTTCAGATTGATTATCTAGATAAGGTTTCTAAATCATCTGCATTGCAGGCAGTCGCCGAATTGGTATGGAACGCTTTGGACGCTGATGCGGACAATGTCTATGTAGATTTGGTGGTTTCTGAGTTAGGACTCTCTCAAATATTAATCAAAGATGATGGGAAGGGTATTCCTTATGAGAGTGCTGAGAAGCTATTTAGCTCGCTTGGTGGATCATGGAAAAAAGACAAAATTTTTTCTGAAAGATCTCGATTTTTACATGGTAAGGAAGGACAGGGAAGGTTTAAAGCATTTTCTATAGGACGATTTGTTGAATGGAATACGACTTATTTCTTAGGCGATATTCTATATGAATACAAAATAAAAGGAACGGCAGATAATAAAAAAACAATCTCAGTTTCGGAGAGAATAGAATCAGATGGGGTTAACTCAGGCACGACAGTGTCTATATTTGAGATGCTTAAAAGCTTTACATCATTAACGCCTGAAAAGTTATCTGAATTCTTATCTGCCACACTTGCTTTGTATTTAAGTAAATATCCAGCAGTGAAGGTTTTTGTAAATAAAGAGCAGATCGACCCAGCTTCACAAATTTCATTCGATACAACCTATAAATTAGACGATGCTTTTTATTCTAATGAATTTCACCCATACGAACTTCAAATTATTGAATGGAAGTCAGTTAAGGATAATGAGATTTTTTTGTGCGACAAAGAAGGCTTTCCATTAATTAGTCATGAAAAGAAAGTTCGCGGAACAAGCGCATATTCATATTCTATTTATTTAAAATCCTCGCATTTGACTGAACTTTCTCATGCGGGCGTCATATCTCTAATGGAGTTAGAACCATCTTTAAAACCAGTATTACATCAGGCTGAATGCTTGATAAAAGAACATTTTAATAAAAGAGAGCACGAAAAATCTAGAGAGTTGATTGATAAATGGAAAAGTGAAGGTGTGTATCCATACAATGGAAAAGCTGTAAATATTGTGGAGGAGGCTGAAAGGAAAGTCTTCGACATTATGGCTCTGAATGTTATTCAATACATACCGCAATTTGATAATGGAGATTTTAAACTAAAAAAATTCCAGTTTAAGCTACTGAAGCAAATAGTCGGAAGTTGTCCTGATGATTTAAGAACCATACTCGAAGAGGTTCTTTCACTACCCAGTGAAAAACAAAATGAACTTGCTGAAATATTAAAGGACGCATCACTGTCAGCAGTAATCGGTGTTTCGAAAATTATATCTGACAGATTAAAGTTTATCTCTGGCCTTGAAAATGTATTGTTTAATAAAAGCACCCGAAAGATTTTCAAAGAAAGAAGCCAATTGCATAAAATAATGGCAGATAATACATGGTTTTTTGGTGAGTCGTTTACCTTGAGTGTGAGTGACAAATCATTGACAGAAGTGTTAAGATCACATTTAAGAACTATCGGTATTAATACGCCAGTCGATGAGAAAGTTACAAGAATCGATGGGCGTGTAGGCATTGTTGACTTAATGTTGACTAAGAGCATTGGCAAGAATTATCCCGACGAACGTGAACATATTGTTATCGAATTAAAGGCGCCTAGTGTTAATATCGGGCAGGCAGAAATTGAACAAGTAAAATCATATGCGTATGCGGTTGCAGAAGATGAAAGATTTAATGGTTTAAAAACCAAGTGGAATTTTTGGGTAATATCAAACGATCTGACAACTTATGCTCGCAGGGAATTAAAACAAACAAACCTGCCTGACGGTGCTATCTATCAAGCCGAAGAGATGACAATTTGGATAAAAACATGGTCGCAACTTATACAGGAAAACAAGCATCGATTGGGATTTCTCAGAGATCAGCTCAATCTTTCTTATGACCGTGAAGATGGTTTACAGTTTTTAAAGAAAAAGTATGCTGAGTATACAGAAGGTGTCGTATTCGATAATGAGCCTCAAGATATCGGTATAGAACAATAGTAAGCTCGCCAGTCACTTCTGGAGAGTAGATTGATGGATAATTATCTTATCATTGATGTGATGAATGCCTAAAAGGCCTCTGAATAGGAAAGAACGGCTCTCGCACCTATGCTGTATTGGCAATGTGCGACATTCTGACCTGATCCATAAATATGGATTATGTAAGGTCCGCTCCTGGCACACACAGCAGTCATTACTCTCATTCGTGACGCTCCTTTTAAACTGCCCCGGAGGACGGATCGTTTTGACTAAATGCACTATCCATTATCCTCCGCCATTCACTAAGAGCATATGTTACGGGCTTAGCGACTGTCAGGCCGAAAATCAGCGTGAGGTAATACAAAAGCGGTTACCAAACGTATTGAAAAGCCTACCAGGATGCAAAAGATGCTGTTCCGGCAGGCTATCAAAACGGTCTTAAAACAGAACGCTGCACTGTAGTTGAAAGTAATTCATGCAGTATAGACGTCTATCGTTGGTGTTATTTCTTACAATGAGTTTCCCATTCCTTGACGGCGAATGTGTCCATCATGCCTGAAATGTAGTCAACCACAGCCCGCGCTTTTTTGGTTTTTAACTCATTCGGCTCTGTTTCAGATAACGAAGACTTGAGCTCAGGTGACAGAAACTTATAGTTGTCACCGGCATTATAAAACGCATATAAATCACTGATGATCTTATTTCCTTCAAACTCGTAAGTCAGTATGTTTCTTTTGCGCATGATGACTCTGAAGAGCAGCTTTTTGAGACCTTCAGCAAGTTCCTGTAACGTTTTGTACCCAAGCTCTTCATAACCATTTTTACTTTCAACGACGCCAATATCCATGACCAAGCGGTTAACGATATTGGACGTCAGCTCTTTTCGAAAAATTATGGCAAATTCTTCTGATGACTTCAGTAATGTTGCCTCAGATGCAGTTTTCTTGGACGTACTGACAATCTCATTGAAGTGCTTAAGAGCAACGTTGTAGTCTGGTGACTTGAGAAATTCATACTCAATATCTTCGATAGTCACCATGTTCCTGCTCAACGCATCTTCCAGGTCATGCGCCGCATAGGCGATTTCATCGGCGAGATCCATAATCTGCGCATCAATAGTTTTTTCACCCGCCTTCATGTCTAGTTGCTTATCTTTCAGCAACTGCGTATAGAAGGCATAGTCATCATCATAAATGAATTTATCTGAAGTGGATTTTGTATTTGGATACTTGATGACAGACAATAAGCTGCGGTAGGTGAGATCTAAGCCTGCACAGCGGGCATATTTTTTCTCGAGTTTTCTCAAGATACGAAGCGCTTGGGCATTTCCTTCATATCCGCCGATTTCAGCAGATAAGTTGTTAAGCTTTTTTTCCCCTGAGTGCCCGAATGGAGGGTTCCCAATATCATGGGCCAGTGCTGCCAGCTCAACAACCACGGGGAATTGCAATTTAAGATCTGATGCAATACTGCGTGCTATCTGTGCGACTTCAAGGCTGTGGGTTAAGCGGTTTCGGTTAAATTTCTCAGGATCTACTTCAAAAAGCTGCATTTTCCCCTGAAGCCGTCGGAATGAGGATGAGTAAAGAATTCGGGCATAGTCTCGCTGGTAATCATCTCTGTTTCGGACTTCAGAGCTGATATCAGTATGCTCACGGCTATGTCCCAGCGCATCAATCAGTTTTTGCTCTTGCTTCTTCGCAAAAGCTATTGTTTCGTCATCGTACATATTACTTCCTTGCTGTATTTGAAAAATCTCAACAGATAACTTCCCCTCTCTGTTCGAAAAGGGTGGCGGGTGAAGTTGAAATGCATAATGAGTGTTTTACATAATTCTTTATATTTTTATCAACTGCGTTTTGTGCTTTTTTGTATGCGGTCTGCCAAAAGCCCAGCAATTAGCCCTAAGAATCAGTTTTTATCGCCATGTTTTGCGTATACGATCGCCTGATACATCGGTGTAGAACGGGATTTGAGAGATTTTCTATTATTCTGGTGATCTGCCCTAATTTTGAAAATTTGTTGAGTTAACGATTTCCGCTTTTGGCACAAAGCTGCCTGTCAGATTAGGTTTGGCCCTATGTCGTAGTTGTGCCAGGTCAAGTCTGAGCTAGGACAAATTATCAATATCTTTCTGAAGCATCTGCAGCCGCTGTTCCAGGCTATCCAGTCTTTCTTCAATGTCATGACTTTGCTGCTCAATATCTTCCAGTGTTTCTGAGAGGACATCTCGTAGCAGCACAAAATTTGCATGTAGGGCATAGACAAAATCGTGGCCGCGAACCAGTAATGCTTCGCGCGGTATGTCCTGCAAAGCGGAATGCGTCATCCATGTCACCAGCGCTTTTGCGCTCATTTCGGTCAGTACGTCCGAAAGTCGGTCAGCTTCTCTGTTCATTTGGTGTCCTGTCTGTTCTGATTTTCAGGGAGTATTTCGAGGGGGATTTTTTCAGGTCGTTGCGCTGCGGGTTGGGTGGGTTGGAACTGTAAGTGATAGAGAAGAACTATATGCCGTGGTCTAAATCGAGCTGTTGCAGCTCGTCGAGCGTGTAGATGCGGAAGACATTCCGGTGGCGGGTTTCCAGCGGGATGTGCTGATGGTTAACAATGACATGCCTGATACTGTCAAACAACCGTTCAAGACCGCGCTTTTTCTGCGGGTCCGGCACGATATAAAAAACGTAAATCCAGTCTTTACGGGTCCGTGCCAGTAAATGGCTGGCGATGATCGACTGGTAACGGGCTTTGGTTTTCAGGCGGCGCTCGGTCTCAATGGCGATCACGGTGCCGCCGGGCAGGGTGATCAGCCCGTCCGGTCGGTGACTGACCTGATACCGGCTGAGGAAGGTTGTGCGATCGCCGTTTATCCACCCTGATGCGCCTTTTTGCTCAAGGATGATACGGGCGGTCTGATTATCAAGGTGGTGCTCCAGCGTCCAGCCGGTAATTTTTGACGGCTCAAACCGCGCCGGGAAAAGCGCATCGTCGGGTGTTAATACAACGGCCAGTCCGTCACTGGTTATGCCCCACAATGAAATCTTCATCGTGCGCGATACCAGGACGTGCTTTTGTATTAAGCCCATGCCCTCGACTTTTGAAAGCAGGGAATACAGCGATTTATGATCCCTGAAGCCGAATAGCAGCATCAGCGTTTTAAAATCACTGTACGTTTCTTCTTTCAGGAAATTCAGCAGTCGTTGTATTTTTTCACGGTGTCGCGTCTGGCGTTCGCTATATGCGGTGATCAGCATCATTCCCCCTTTAAAAATCCAGCAATGATGGGTTTTCCTCTTTATCGGCGTTCGGTGTTGTTGTGTCTTCTTCGTCCGTATTATCAAAAAAAAGATCGGGTCGCGTTGTGGTGATATCCGTCTTTGATGCGGGTCCGGGGGAAGTTTCCTCCTCGTTAAAATCCAGGGTGATATTTACCGTTGCGGCATTGGCGGCAATCGCGGGCGACACGGCACAGATCTCCAGTTCGCGTTTTTTCACCCTGATGGGCGAAATCAGAGAAGCAGCAGGGAGAGTTTTTGTCGTGAAGATGAAGCTGACAAAATCGGGTAGGTTCAGGATCATATTGCTGTCGGTAAAGAAACGCTCGGCCTGTCTGATGGTGCGTTCACTGTCGATAGTCTCTGTCAGCACGGCATCGGTTTTGGCTTTGCGGACCTCATCGTCGACTAATATAGTGCCTGACATCCTGGCTACCCATTCCGCGGTATCCGGGTCCATGACCCGATAAACCAGTTTGAATTTGGCATTTTCAACGACCGCGCCGACTACGGCGTCGCCTTTCAAATCTGCCGGGCAGTCTTTTAAATCGGCAATCGACTGGTGGTCCATAATAATGTGTACGCCTTTATCGCGTGCGGCGCCTAAACCTTCCAGCGCGGGCCTGGATAAATGGTATTTCAGTTCGGAAAGATAAATAGCAATGGGGCGGGGCACTTTTTTCACTCGCTCGCGCTTTTCCGCTAGCTGATACAGGCGAACCAGCAGCATGCGCTGAGCGGTAATGATTTTGCTGTTGCGCATTGAACCAATCACATAACAGCAACCGCCTTCCTTAAATATCGTATTAAGCGAAAATCCAGTGGGGGCATTAATGGCATTGAGTAAAGCCAGCTCTTCAATTTTCCCGAAAAAGGCTTTTATCTTATCTGCAATACCCTGAACGTAGTCGCCGTTATAAACATCCCGAATGGTTGCGGTGGTATGTTGATTAACAAACTGCGCGGCTATTCGGGCCGCTTTCCGGTCGTCAATCCGATAAAAGTCAGATTCCTGACCTTTCTCTGCCAGGCTGAACCCGGCAACGAACAATTCTTCCAGTTCATCTGGCGTAATATCTTCAATCAGGTTTAACTGGTATTGGGGTTTACGCAGGTCAATCAGGGCAAAAGGTTTGCCTGCATCCTCACAGGCCTTGCGGTAAAGGTGGGGTGCCCATTCATCATCCTTGGGGTCCATCACAAATACGCCTTCGCCGGCCAGAATACTTTGATAAAGCAATATCCCGGTGGCAACGCCCTTACCGGCGCCGGTGGTGCCGATAATATCCGCGTGTTGTTTTTGCCAGTCCTTTAACGGCAGGTACATCGGCTGAATATCGCGGTTCATGCCGATAAAAATACCCTTGTTGAGGTCGATATAATACAGCGGATTATAATGCAACGTTTCCGGCAGCAGTGATTTCACCGTACGGACATCGGTGCGTAATTCCCGTTCAAGCGTGGTTTTTCTGACGAGGCGTTTCTTTATTTTGTCTAATTCAGGGGTTAATACCCTGCGCAGCAGAATATGCAAAATAAAACCCGTTACGGTAAAAGTAATCAGCACCGGCCATGCCAGAACGGGAATGCTGGCGACTACCCGGCCACGATAAAGCCACTGGCAAATCCAGATAAGTACCGGCCCCATGGTACCGGAAAGAAAACACACCATGGAGAAAGCAATAATCAGCTTTTGCCACAACGGAGCTTTTTGCCGTTCATCGCTTTTCATCGACGCGAAAAACGGCATCGTCAGCCCCGATAACAGCGCCAGCATCAGCTGATGCTGTTGCATAAAAGCAATGAAGCTCAGCGCGCCATTCACTATCGGCGACAGTGAAACGGCCAGCTTATTCAAAATCACGATGCCTCCTTCGTCAGCAGTTCGCCCCATGACATCGCCCCATCAATTCGCCCCACGGTGTCGGGCGAAAAGGCGGGGCGAGCGTCAGGGACGAAGAAGGTGGCCGCGTTGCGGCCATGTGCAGGAAAGCATGCTTCCCTGCACCAAACGGCGTGCGCCAGTTCATGCGGGCTGGACGCCCTTATGATATGTCGCATGGGGGTAATGTCGCGGCTGAACGCCGCGACATTACCCCCCAACGTCAACGGCGGCACACCGTCGCCCGCTACGCGCGACCAACCCCTTTAAGACGCGCGTTTCGCCTGTTTTTTTCGCAAGCTCCAAAAAACGGGAACGCTGCTTTAAAGGGGTTGGTCGCGCCTGATCGGTAATATTCCCCGCTGGGGCGGGAAATATTACCTGGCTTGACGGTGTGCGGGGCTTTGCCCCCCAAATAAACCGCTGTCGTGGGCGACAGCTTTTCGCTCGCTGGGGCGGCGAAATTTATTCGGCTCCCCCCGGCCTGCTCAATTCGCTTTGGGCGAATGTTCGCAGGTGGGCGCGGTGCCTGAAAATTAGCAATTTCTGCGAAATCGAATTTTCTGTCCGCGCTCCACATGCTTATTTAACGGCTTAACAATTTCTCCGAAATTGAAGCCAAAAATAAGCATGCCTTAAACACGCCGTCTGTCAGTCTGTGGCGTCATTCGAGACATTATCAATGTTTGTTATTCACATCTGTTCGCGGGCTATTTCAGCCCGGCATTCTCGTTCAGCGTTTAATACCGCATGGTAGGTGTCATCATCGACTTTCGTTCCCTGACTTTCGGCATACTGCCTGAGCTTCTCTGCGTCCGGTTCATTAAGCAGTGACAGATGATGTCGCAATAAACCGACAAACCGGCTCTCATATATCTCGTAATAAAGCCCGCATCCCTGATTGGCTTCTTTTGAAAGAGAATCATAGATACATTTGACAGATATTCTGTCGTGATGCGTTGAGTGAATGTTGGCAATAAACAGGTCTTCTTTATTCACTTTTGTTTCTCCATGCAAGGAATATATTAAGATAACGGCTAGGATTGTATTACCCTCTGAACCTGCCAAACCTGGAAAGGATTTTATTCACCACCTCCGGGTCAGCACTGGCGCATTCTCCCAGAAAGGCTTTTCTGGCATTCAGTGTGTGGTTGGGTAAAAAACCGTGCTTATTCTTTTTAACGATAGTGAAGAAAGCACGCTCCGCAGAACGACATTCACTTCCTCCGCTGTTTCCGGTTGCTTTACCGTACATACAAAGCACAACTTCGCACGGGTCGGCTGCGAAAGAATAAACAGGTGTTCCGGCGACAATGCACAGCATTGCCGCCACAATAACGAAGTATTTCATGATGGATTCTTTAGCCTATGATTAATTTCAGGATGTGAGAGGAGGATTTAATGTGAAAAATAAATGCGAGTGTCGCTGCATGTCAGGCATCCAGAGACAGGTTGATATTCAATAACGCCTTTTGCGCCATATCGACGCAGCCAGTCTTTCGCAGTAAAAAATTCTGCGCCTGATGGTGTGGCAACAACAATTCGCGCAGAGTGGGCGACCGCGTAAAATACGGCGGGCGTCCAGTTAGTCTCATTAAAATTCCGTGCGTGAATGGATAATAACCATGTATATTTAACCACCGGAGAAGGAATGATAACTGGGTTGTCTCGCCATTCCGGTAAACCGGTATTGACTGACCGGCCCGTTTTATCCCATTCAACAGTAACCGGTGGCGGGGGTGAAGAACAGCCGGAAAGTACCAGCGAAAATAGCAGCATAGTGATAACCTTCATCATGCTTTCATCTCCTCAAAAAAGGCGCTGCGGTGCAGTGGCCGGAAATAAATATCATTCATCCGGCGCACATTACCGTCCAGGTCGATACTCACGATAACGTCCAGACTGTCCAGCACCTTGCGTAGCATAAAGGTGTAAGGGAGTCGGGCGCATTGCGGGTTTTCATAACAGCGGGTAATAAACCCGTCTACCGCTTCCATTGCTGAACCGGCATGGACAGAGGTCATACTTCCTTCATGGCCGGAGCCGGTTATCTTGAGAAAATCCCAGGCCTCACCGCCGCGCACTTCGGTTAATAGTATGCGGTCGGGATTCATGCGGTAATTCCAGCGCAGCAGGCTGGCGGGCGTCACAATTGACCCTTTTTCATCTGCCGATTCCGACGGATAAAAAAGGTGGACGTAGTTTTTATGAGTAAATAAGGTGATTTCCGGATTATCTTCAATGGTTGTAATACGCAGATAGCGCGGAATAAAACCAATAAGCATCTTCATATAGGTGGTTTTTCCGGTACTGGTTTCCCCGGCCACCGCAATGGTTTTACCGTATTCCACACATTTCTCCATAAAGCGTGGAATGTCTTTTGCGTCATATAAGGCTAATAATTCCTGATCGTGCGTCTGCGTTTTTTCCGTGCCCGTCACTCTGTTATAAAACCCGGCGGCAATATAGTCCTGATGCGGAATTTGCACCTGTGAGGGTTTACGCAGGGTGATGGACACCGTGTTACGCTCGCAGGCCGGGGGCACAATCACCTGACAACGTTCGCCGGATTCCAGCGTGGCTGACAGCCCCGGCTTGATATCTTCGATATTGTCGCCGTGATGTTTCGCCAGACATCTGGCAAAGTTATAGCAGCCCTCATAATCCAGTGGAACAGTGTGCAGTTCCCAGATGCCATCAATTTTGGTGAATAGCTCGCCCGGGCGGTTGACGGCGATCTCTGTCAGTCCCCGGCGATCCAGAAAATCGCCAAAAAATCGCTGCTTATAGCGGTCGAGAGAGAGGTTTTTCATGTGATATCCTTGAATCGGATGAACGTATGGAGGGAGCATGTCGAAGACAAAGGTACTGTTCGCTTATTGCCATGAACTGGGGCGTTGCTTGTCCATTGATGAAGCGCGAACGGAATTTTTTTCCAGAAAGTTGGAAGAAAGGAAGCGGTTCACTTTTTCCTGTAGCGATCGCAACTGTAATGTCACCATTAGCGGCGTTAACTATCACGTCAAAGCGGAAGATGGCGAAAAATTCAAGGCTGCACACTTCCGTTCCCCCCATCCTCACAAGTTCGGATGTGAATGGATCGCGTTCACCGAGGATGCCGATCAGGACAGACAGCCGGACGAATCAGAGGCTGATTTCACGGAAAGAAAAGCAAAGCAAAAGCTGACGGACTATATCAACTGCTTTGACCCTTCGATTGATGATCCTGAGGGTGAGCCAGCTGATCCCCTGAAGCTTCCCACTCCCGCTCATGTAAAAAAACCTGTCGGGGATGATGAAAAGTCCGGTGCAGATGAAGAGCCACGCTGGAGTCGCTATACGCGAACCAACCAGCTGCAGCGACTGATCGACACATGGCAGGAAGCGAAAGAAACGCTGCCTCAGGATGAGTTCAGGGCATTGAGACTCAGGATCATGCACCACGGTCAGGTCTATCTTCATGAATATATAACGCATATTCAGCGAGGATTGACTAACCCGTACGCGGGCGTCATCTATGGCGGCGGAACGCTAATGCATCGGTATGGACGGGGTTTTCTTTTTAATTACTTTGATAAACATGAGGGTAAACCTGTTCGCCTCTATGTCAGTAAAGATCTGATGGCGAAAGGCCGGTTTGGTCATTATATCGATGAAATACTGGACACAGAAAACGTCAGGTATTTCCGTGTGTTTCTGCTCAATCCGGTTGTTTCTGAACGGGAAAACAGCGCAGGAAAATCCGTTATCAATCTTGAAATATCAAAACTACGTCAACTGGCGATTTACTACGAGCTGAACTCCAGCAAGGCAGATGATTCTCCATCACCGGAGAAGGATGGGGACAGTCCGGCATAGCGGGCTAATGTTGTCACAAGAATGATAATATCGGTGACATCAGGCAGCGATATCTGCTTATGTGTCAGCCGGATATCGTCTGAGGTAAAAGGCGGTACATCCAGAGAACCTTCACCGATGGTAAGGCAGAACGTTTGTCCTTCCCCAAAGTCAATGATGAGCTCTGTCAATGCGCCCCCGGCACGATAACATGTCATGACTATTCTCCTGATCCCGTTAAGGTGTGACATTACGTCGTTGACTACGGCATTGTTGTCATCGTCCCTGACGATGACGTCTGTCGCGGTGACGCCAAACAGAAACTTTCGATTATTCACTCTTCATCCTCAGTGCATAGATGCCGGAAAAATCAATATCCTGCCCTGTGATCAGATTGATGATCTCCCCCTGATTTTTGTCGAGGGTCGGTGGGATATTGATGCTGTTTTCCAGCGTGGTACGTGCCATATCCGCCATGGCCTGACGGCTGTTTTCGGTATAGTCCGTATTTCGATCTTTCTGACCAGCACTGTTGGATGCCCATGCACCAATATCAGGGATCATACCAACCAGTAATGCGCCGCCGAATCGCTCTCTGAAATGCGTGTCGATCCAGCCGTCAACGCCAGCCTCGCCCAGTTCTCCGGCAGCACGGGTATCGACCAGCGGAATATCAAGGTAAGGGGGCTGGCGGGTACGCAGTTTTGTGATGATGAGAAAGGCGCGTTCCTGTCCGTGCGCCATTCCTGTCGCTGCGCCAGTCTGGTAAACGCCTGAAGCCGCAGTCCCTTTTTCAATCAGTTTCGTATTACCGCTTGCACTCCAGATATCTTCGGCGATCGTGCAGCGGATTTTCCCTGCCCGGTCCGAGACAAAGCGGTAATCCAGAGAGCAGGGAATGGCGGTATTTTCCGGAACGTACAGGTCCGGGTTGTAAGGAATACGCTGGACCGCTGCAGGAGAGAGTTCCGGTTGTGGCGCGGTGGTATTTTGCCGGGCAGTGGATGACGTTTCTAACGGTTGTCCGTCAGAGGTTGCCTGCGTCATCTCCTGCTGGCGGCTCCGTGCCGGGGCTTGGGTCGCAGCGGCTGACCTATCGCGACGAACCAGAAAATGAGCTTTATCAAGTTGAGGCGGCATCTCAGCCTCCGGGGCTGTCGTAATGCGCGGGCTGTTTTCTGCAGGTTCTGATGCTTCGGCTCCGGTATCTTGCGTACCCAGATCGGTACGCTGCCGGTAATCGCTGCGGTTCGGCTGTGGCGCAGCATCCTGCCGCTTCTCTTCACCGGGTTGCCAGAGTAGGTTGCGGTATACCCAGTTGCCCGCCCATGCCAGCGCAATCAGTGCAACGGCGGCGATCGCCAGAAACGCGGTGGCTTTCCCGCGCCTGCGCTTTTTCAGTTTGTTGACGGCGGGTTGTAGCGGATCATTCTCTTCATCGTCCTGCTCTGTGAGAAGTGCCGCTTCACGCTTTGTACGGGCCTCGCGCTCCAGCGCGGCAATATCGTCATCCGCCTGCGCCGGAGAAGGTCGGGCTCCATCAGACACAGAATGCTGATGTTCGTCATTCATCTGCATGGCTCCTTAGTTGTTAGTGTGTTGAGGTTTTTCCACCCGTTCAACCTGTGGAGAAACCGTGGCACCATCAGCGGCCTGGACCCTGCCAAATCCACGATTTTCCAGGCCGACCACGGCGTGACCGGAACGCAGGACCAGACGGGGCGTGACGTCCTGAATGACCAGTACGGTGAAGTCGCCTTTTCTGCGGACACTGCTGTTAATCACATGCTCCTGGCCGTTGAGCTCTTTCGTTACGGAGGGGATGGATTTGGCCGGAGAGAAACCCACGAACGTAAAGCGGCCATCGTCATACGCAAAATCCGGAACAATCCGGGCGCTGTCGCGCCCCGGATATTTGAGGTAGTCCCAGTTGCGTGGCGTCTGCGCGGCATTCAGGGCCTGCTGAATGTCAGTCTGCTGCTGTTTTTGCTCCCGCTCCAGCGCTCTGGCTGCTGTCTCACGGCTGGCCTTCTCCTTGTTTTCGCCCGGATAACGGTAACTCACCTGGAAAGCAGGCTGTTGCGATGACTTATCATCGATGACGTTCAGCTCGATGTTGTACAGCCGACGAGTGGTGACGACCAGCAGGTTGGTCTGCCAGTCCCGGCTGTTGGGAGGGATGACCACCTGCGTGGTATTACCGTCCGCGCCGGGCGCGCCCTGAAGGAGCGCCACCGGACGGATGTTGACCCTGTTGGCGTCCGGTGTGGCTTCCCATGCCTCCTCAAAACCGGGTCTGGCGCTGAGAACTGCCTCATCGATGTCAAAGACCAGCGTGGTCATGAAGCCAGGCCGGGTACTGACCACGGTAACGTTCAGCGGGTTATAGACAACCTGCTGAACGCGGGCATCATAGCGGCTGGCCTGCGGGATAGCCGCGCACCATGCCGTGTCGCACAGCATCAGCGCCAGTGCGATAAGGATGATGCTTTTCATTATTCACCTCCCCGGATTTCACGGTCTGCCTGCCAGCTGGTCACGGTAAAACCGAACGGGTTAATCTCTCGCTCCGTATCGCTCATTTCTTTGCCTGGGTCGGAGTGGAACGTCAGGCGGACATCCCAGTATTCTGTGCGGGTGCTGTTGTCCGCGAGGCGGCGGATAGTCTTTTTGTATCGGAGAGTTGCGACTTTATCGGGGGCAGTGCCTTCGGTGATCTGGTTTGACAGGATGTCGATTCGCACGGTATTTGTCCCATTCTGGTACACCTTGTCCGGGGCATCTTTTCCGGCATACAGCGCCAGGTAGTCATCGTTGACTGGGGGACTGTTAAAAACCTGTACTGTTGCATAATCGTCCTGCAGGGAAGGGTACACGTATCGTTCACGCAGTCTGACGTAGCTGGCGGTCATCGCCTTCTGATAAGCGTCCTCGGCCGTCAGGCTGGTCTTTGATGCGCGGGTGACGTGCTCCACCCGCCCGGTATGATTATCAACTGTGTACAGTTCAATGATCGTTTGTTTCAGCGGCAACATCAGCACTACGGCGATAAGCGCCAGTGCGGCGAGGAGCAGCCCCGCGCCGCCCACCATAAACCCGGCTTTTGTGGCACGTTTGTCCCGCTCAATCATCTGCTGCTCAAAGGTGCGGGAATCCGCAATGAGGGTTTGTTCACTCATGACTGTTTAACTCCGTCATAATCTGAGGGGTGTTCACCGGGATGCCCTGACCACCAAAGGCAGGAGGACGGGGAGACTGCGCGCAACCGGAAAGCGCGCACAGCAAAGCCAGCGCAATCAAGCGTTTCATGGGGTGCTTCCTTAGTGAGATGAAGACAGGGTTATGTTTTCGTCGGAGGAATTAACGGGAGTATTTCAGCAGGGATAACAGGTTTAACGATGGAATTTTTGAACGGTCGTTTCTCTTGATTGCGCCAGTCGTCGGGCTTCGTTGCGGGCAATCATCTGCTCAATCGCGTTTTTACGCGCCTGAGCCGCACTGTATCCCGGCCCACTGCCGGGTTTACCCGCACTGGCATTTCTCCAGCCCTGAATATTGTCCTGAAGGGTGCGGGTAGTCTGCTTACCGGCCCCTGCTACCAGTTTCCCTGCACCAAACGCCGCCGCACCGATACCCACCGCTGCCAGCCCCTGCATAGATATGGTTGCACTGGCTCCGGCCAGCGCTCCGGCCAGTTTTGCGGAGAGGTAGACCAGTATTGCAGCACAGACACCGGCCAGACAGACCTGTGCGCCTAACTCCACAATGTTGGATTGTGCTGACAGTTGGGTTGCAATATCTAACCGCGAGTTTAGATAATTAACGACAATGCGCAGTGACAACGCAGAAAACAGAACCGTTAATATGGCGGCGAAAACATTTTGCAGCCAGTTGTTAAACATGGGGCGTAAAAAGCCATACAGCAGACAAAAGATAAAGACGGGGGCGGTAATACTCAGCAGTAAAACCATGATTTCCGCGATCATTGAAATGAAAGCAGTGATAATCATTAAAACGAATATCCCGAGCCAGACATAAAATTGAGCCATCATGCCCTCATCTTTTATGTACGTTGAATTATCCATGTCGTGTAACGTTTTACCCAATACTTTCGCTTTACTCCATAAGCTATCCAGTAACTGCCAGATATTATCGCTGCCGGAAAATCCCTCCTTTAAGCCATTGATGGCGTCAATCACCCCATCGAGATAACCGCTGACATTTGCCACAAAGGACAGGATGATCGCCATCCTCATGATGTCCCACGTGACATCCTCCATTGGTGTGGACAACTTACCTGCCAGGGTCTGGTATCCACGCCACATGATATAGAGCGTGGCTGACGTTGCCGCCAGCCCCACCATCATGGAGGAGTATGACATCATCAGTCCCTTTGTGGCGTCAGTAACTCCTCCTATCAGGTGTTTTTCAACACCGATAAATACACCACCGGGCATATTAACCTCACTATGAGTTCAGGTCGGGAGTGGGGGCATTTAACTGCTGAATCTGATGATGGGCTTCATTGGCGTTTCTACAGTTATCTGAGGCATCGCCGGTTTTCTGGCATTTTTCATACACTGCTTTTAGCTCATCGGGATGATCTTTGTACCACTGAGTGGTTTTGGCTTCTTCTTTGCAGCCACTGATGATGAGTAATAAGGACAGGAAAGAAAAGGTTAATAAACGCATGTGACACTCCTTTAGCCGTTTAAATCAGGGGTTGGCGCAGTTAACTGTTGCTGATTCCACTGTTTAATACGCACATCCTCCAGTGCTTTTTCGCGCTTTTCTGCTGCCTTCACGCTCATTTCCCACTGGTCAGTGAGCGTGTTCAGCATCACTGATTTTAGCTGAATACTGTTGGCAAGGTCCTGAGACTCCTTTGAGTCTTTGGATAGTGCGATACGGTTCGAGAGGCCATTAATCTCGCCCAGTGTCTGGCTGACCTGATCCTGGATCTCGTCAGTCTGCTCAAACTGTATCGCTTTGTTGATAACCAACTGTTTGCAGGTATTGGCATAACGCCCTGACTGTTCCGCATTGCAGGTATCGAAAACCCGGTACTTCGCGTACAGCGCATCGAACTGTCCTGAGGTGCCGTCGGAAAGTAGCAGATCATTGAGTGTCTGGCCTGGCTTGCGCAGTTTTTCCAGATCCGATTTCAGACTCTTCGCCTGATCCACAAAATCTGCAATATCCCGGACGCCGGTGGCTGTCGCCAACTGGTCTTTATAGGCCCGGATCTGGCTCTGATAATGTTGCGCCGTCTGCATCCAGCGCTGCGCTTCTTTCAGCCATTCGAGCTCACGCAGCGGGTCCGCATCAACAAGGACGGGAATACCAGCGTGCCCCAGCGGGCTGACAATGACGCCCGCGAAAATCAGGGCATGAAAACGTCTTTTCATCACGGATCTCCTTTGGATTATCAGAGTGCCTGAGCCAGGTAGGAATCCAGCCATTCATGGGGCTGCATCCCTTCGCGGTACAGGGAATCAAAGATTTCGAGGTTGTCGGCGCTGCCGCTCATCACTCGGGTGTATCTGCCGATACCTGAGAGGTCGAGCGTCACGCGTGCAGCAAAACGTTTTGTGTCGCCACGCCTGAACTGATTTTTCACGACCACATACTGACGGGCCTGCGGATCCAGATTTTTCACTACATCGAACACTTCCGGTTCAAATTTCATCCCGTCAACATAGTGTGCCCGGTCAGCATTGGGGTTAGCTGCCAGGATCTGTGTTCCGCACTGCTCAATGATGGCGGGCGCAATCTCATCCCTGATGATCTCCGCCGGGGACTGCGTTCCCACAACCAGCATTCCGTTGAGCTTACGGATGGTTTTCAGCCGGTTATAGGCGAAATCCTTAAAGATCGGATCCCGCAGCCATTTCCAGAATTCATCCATGAAGATAACCAGTCGTCGTCCGTCGAGCAGAGTGGTGATGCGATACAGCAGGTAAAAGGAGATAGGCGCACAGACGTTGGTATCATCCAGAAACTCCGTGCCGTCAATGCCGAAGTTATCGCAGTGGCTGATATCGAAGGTGTCTGATGCGTTATCAAACACCCAGCCAAACTCGCCACCCTGCGCCCACTGCGACAGGCGAATACTCAGACCGTTCTCCTGCGCCTCCCGGGTGGCAGGCTCTGGCAGATTCTCCAGTAAACGGGTGATCCCATAGATGCGATACTGTGGTTCATTACTCATCACCGCCAGCACGGCGTCATTCAGACGGCGTTCATCACGGGGCGTTATGGTCGCGCCATTACGCGTACACAACAGTTTCATCAACTGACTGATGAAACTGATATTGCGTTTCGTGGGTAGCAGAGAAAACGGGTTCCACCCCGTAGGGTCGCCATGTGTGATGCGGTAGTAGCGGCCTCCCAGTGCCCGGATATTCATTTCTGCGCCCCGATCCTTGTCCAGATAAACGGTGGTCAGTCGTTTGGTTTTCGCATCGGGGGAAAAACTGTCCGTACGGCCGTATTTCTGCTGCATGTTTTCAAGGAACGTCATCAGCATGGTTTTACCCGAACCGTTGGTGCCGAGGATGCAGGTACTGGCCGGGTTCTTCTCATTGAATTCGTCCTTGTCCGCTAGCGTGTTATGCAGGTTCAGATAGTAGCCATCCCCTGACGGGGTGCGCAGTAAGGCCATCGCATCCCCCCAGGGTGCGTTATCGCGCTTGCCGGGATAGAAATTGTGCAGCGCGGCCAGCTCAACAAAGTTCTGACTGCTCAGCTCGCCCTTGCGGGGACGCAGGTGATAATTGCCAGGAAGTTGCGCCATAAACGCAGCTGAAAGAGAAAGTGCGGCGGGAACCGGTGTAATGCCAAGGTTGTTCAGGGCATTGCTGATTTCACTGGTATCGGCCACCAGATTGTCCAGCGAGTGGGAAAACACCATGATGGAGAAATGGTGTTTTCCATAGGCGATTTTCCCCGATGTCAGCAGGTCAAGCGCCACATCCAGATCCAGCCGCTGGGATACCGCATCATCATCCGAACTCATTAACAGACGGCGGGTGCGTTTGATGGCCTTCCTGGCTTCCTCGCGTGACATGCAGGTGTAAGATTGCGTGATCACGTAATCGCAGGGGGCGTACAGCAGTGAGTCCATCATCCCTGTCGCGGTCTCCTCCGGGAACTCCTTCACTTCCAGCCCCCGGAAATACCCTGTACCGCTGGCGTGGTTTATCTGCCCGGACTCCCCGGAAAAGAACAGCGCCGCCGACCCCATCATCGAATACGCAGGAGCGCGGGTGACGCGCACCCTGCGCCACTGGTGCGTCAACAGATACTCATAAAAGGATAACTGGGAGGAGAAGACCGTACTACCTTCAGTGAAAGTGCCAAGAGGACGTGCGGCGTAACGTGACAGTGCGGTATCTAGTGAACCTTTAATTTCAAGCATTTCCCGCAACGCAGCGTCAAGCTCTTTGAGCTTCTGGCTGTCATTCATGCGTCTGTGCCCGGCCTTTTCCAGGCTGACAAACGGACGGTAGCAGACGGTCAGAAACAGGCGGTTACGGCGGAACGGATCAGCGGCCAGCGAGGCATAATAGAGACGGCTGATTTCATCGGCGTAAGGATTGCCGGATGCCTTATGCAGCGAATCGGTAAACGGCTCCCGTACGTTATGGATATAAAAGGTGACTGGCATCCCCTCGAATGAGCGGATAAGCCCATGCAACTGATTGCGGACAATACTGAGCGTTTCTTCTGACTCGCAATCGAACGGGGTCCCCGTCAGTTCCCAGGTGCAGTAGAGATCACTGTGTGGTGAGCGAACAACATGCTGATGAATATGCGATGAATACGGAAAGTACTTCCTGAGCGTGGCACACTGATTCAGTTTCATGGCGTTGAGAAACTCCGCGATATCAACAGCATCATGCTCAACGGGCATAAATGTTGTTGCACCAAACAGACGGTTTGCTGCCGGTTTTCCTCTTGCCCTGAGCCAGACGGCAATCAGGCTGAACCGCATGGGCTCATTCCGGGTGACGGATTTCATCACCAGAAATTCAACCGGGAGCAGGGCAAGGAAAGCAACGGAAGTCCAGACAGCGACGATGATGGTGATACCGGTGACTCCCAGCAGGGGCACCATCGGCACCCCCCACAATGCCGCCGGGCGTTTCATTGCTTTGAGCAGCTTTGCCATAGATGACCTCTCAGCTCATCAGCAGTGCGCCGATCTCACTGCCTCCACCAATCAGGATCCCGCCAATAATGATGTAGGCGCACTGGGACAGGCTTTCGCCTTTCCAGAGCGTCTTGTAACCCACCCAGATCACGGCCACGGTGATGGTGATGGCCGCCAGACCATGAAGACCAGTGGAGACTTTCTCCATCACGGTATTTGCGCGAGTGAAACCATCGGCAAAGGCCGTGGTTGTAGAAAAAACCGTGAGCACACCTACGGAAACAGCACTGACAGCGGTCTTTAGCTTGCGAAAAAGTGTCATTATTCTTCCTCACGGGGTGACTGAGAGAGGCTGCGACGTACTGACGACGCGGAGGTCTGTGCGATTGCGATTTTCCCCTGACGGAGTTTCGCGGGGACGCCCCGGACGACAGTCCCCGGCCAGATCAGACGGAGAGGGGATGGCTTATCAGCAGGAATGGATTCCAGGGGAGTCGATGTTGTGGATTTATCCTCGCGGGTGCCCGGTACGGCATAACGGGGAGACGCCGAAACATATCCCATCCGCTGCAGATAGCTGGTCCCGGAAAAAGCAGCTTCCGGCTGTTGACCGGTACGGAAATTGCCGGAGTAATAGCAGCTCAACGCTCTTTTAAGAGAACCGCCACGTTGGTAGCAGTCGCTGAGAATGCGTTCAAAAACGGACAAATTGGTGCAGGGATCAAGCAGGTCGCTGGCAGTCAACTTGTAATGACGGAAGTTGGTGCTGGTAATTTGCATCAGTCCCACAGAGTAACGGCGGCCTTGTGTCATGAGGCGGCGAATAATGAGCTCAGCTTTGTCCCGGCTGGCGGGCTGATGGGAGATAATATTATTATCTCCGGGAGAGCGAGTGGCCCTCGGGATAATTTCGGCGATGGCATAAGGGTTAAAACCGGATTCCACCCGTGCCACGTCGAGTGCAGTGGACGGATGAATGCTGGCGGCACACTGCATGGCCGCCGCCAGAAAGGCAGTGGTGGAAAGCATGATGGCCTCGGAATTGAAGGTAGTGCGCACAGGCTATAGCCCCTGCACGCTGCGGAGTAAGGAGTAATAAAGAAGGGTTAAAGCGCCGTTTCGCCGGGCTCCGTACTCTGTGGCAGATTGCTATCCTCCCGTGGCTCAAGCAGGACTAGTTTGCCGGAAACCGCAATACCGGGTGTCAGGACAATATTCAGGCCGGGTTTGCCGTTATGGGCAAATGCCACACCAACCCTGGTCCAGTAGGTGTTTTTTTCTCCCTGCGTATCGGGCTGGCTTTCGTGAGTGACAAATACGTGATACATAGGTTTTCTCATGATTATCCTCTAACCAGAACAACAACGAATAAAATCAACGGGTCACATCCCGATTCTGCATTCCGATTTTAACGGGTTAGCGAGAACATTCAGCGGCACCCTGAATTGTGGTTGCGTGACAGCCCGATCTATTTTTTAAAGAACGTTTATCTATACGAACGAATTAATTACCAGTAGGTCAGCTATTGGGTGAAAGCACATTCAGGATGAAGAGTTGAAATTGATTTTTGAACGATAAAATCAAAATGATAATGAAAGAGTTTATCCGGTGAGGATTAAGGT